>Ga0315279_10000275_pt1 | contig 110496 bp, 101 predicted proteins | sample YL17G06_20_MG_FD_203694 | JGI IMG/M metagenome (GOLD analysis project Ga0315279, IMG submission 203694) | Sediment microbial communities from Yellowstone Lake, YNP, Wyoming, USA - YL17G06_20 | ecosystem: Environmental > Aquatic > Freshwater > Lake > Sediment | place: USA: Wyoming | collected... | reverse complement strand
AGCAGCTTGGCAGAATTCTTTATGTACGTCCAGTCCCACATACACCATGGTCTCTTGCCTCATCGTTTGTCACCACATACGATATAGGCGAGAGGCCTCTTCTACATACCATCCCTATGGTCTTTTCTTTGCATTGGAGGCCCATGTGACCTCGATTAGGTATGGGATTAGCACCCATCATCGCCCGGACGGGTCAAGATACCTTTTCGAGGGCCTAGGGCGGAAAGCAAGGCTATTCCGACTTCTCCTTTAGCGTGCGAACTTCTTTTGGTCCGCGAGGCTTGAGATCGTCCGAGCTTTCGAGAAATCGACCTCGCCGAGCGTCAATTCCCCCCTGATTGACCGAAAAAAGCAGCTGTCTGGCTACGCATAGTTTATTATTACCCAATCTGTTACCAATTCCGTTCCCGATGTTCTCGCCTGAGAAGGACATGAAGGAGTTGGTTCTCGAGATACTCAAGAAGGACGCCGCGTCGATCAGCGGCGTCAGCCGCGAGCTAGCAGAGAGAGGCGTCAAGCTGCACAGGCTGGAGCTCACAGGATATCTCAAAGCGCTCGCAGACATGAATGTGCTCAAGGAAAAGGACATCAAACCCGCAAAGGTTTTCTCGCTCTCTTCAACGCGAGAGAAGAACCTTTACGAGCTCATCGGACAGGCAAGCGCCAACAACGCTCTCACGGCCGACGAGAGGGCCACGCTCGCCTCGTACTCCCTTCAGAAGCTTTTCAAGAGGGCCGTCTTCGACATGGAGGTCAGAAGGTGCGGTCTGGATGGATTGGTCGATGGTCGAAGAGCCTCACAGGAGGAGAGGGCGGAGGCAAAGGTCGTTCTTTCTCGGATGGGCTACAAGATACCCAATAGCGATGTCCCAATCATTGTGGAGAAGGACCTGGACCAACAGTTCTTGTCCGTCTTGGCAGAGGTTGTGATCGAGCGATTCAACGCTCGCTCCTTCGTCAAGGAGACCGTCCAGACGAAGCTGTGATGGTACGGATTTATCTACTCGGTCTGGATTCTCGCATTGTGAACCTCGAGCAGCTAGTGACTCATGTCCGGGAATACAAGGGGATCACTCGAAAAGCCCCCATATGCTCGGTCGCGAGGAGACTTCTCGGCACCGCGAAGGACGGCGTGATCGCTTCCTATGGCGAGGACGCGGCAGCGATAAAGTCAGGAGGCCAGATCCTCCTTCTTGCGGCGGACGGAATCCTCGAGGACTTGGTCCGAATAGATCCCCTTTGGGCAGGATATTGTTCCGTGCTGGTCAACGTAAACGATATCGCTGCTATGGGCGGACTGCCAATTGCCATGGTAAACGTGCTCTCATGTCCTGACGAGAACGTCAGGTCGCAGATAGTGGAGGGAATGCGTTCGGCGAGCGAGAAGTTCGGGGTTCCAGTCGTCGGCGGCCACCTGCACCCTGACACGGGCTACACGGCAATCGATGTCGCAATCCTCGGCAGGACGAACCGAACTCATCTCATTCTAAGCAGTCGAGCTAGGATCGGCGACGATGTCATTTTCGCCATGGACCTTGATGGGCGATTCACGCCTGGAGTGCCCTACTCTTGGGATACCACCTCCAGGAAAAGTTCACGCGACGTTAGGCGCAGACTCGATGTCATGCACGAGTTGGCCCCTCATCTGCGCTCGGGAAAGGATATCAGCAACCCCGGATCCTTGGGCACTCTGGGGATGTTGTTGGAAGCGAGCGGCAAGGGAGCCATCGTGGACATCCTGAGCGTCCCCCGTCCCGCGGGTGTGGACCTGGTCCAATGGTTAACGGCATACCAGGGCTGCGGGTTCGTGGTTACCTGTGGACCCTCAGAATCCAAGCGGGTCCTCAGGTCCTTCAATGAAGTTGGGATCGCTGCTACGATCTGCGGACGGGTGACGGGTTCAGGGAGGTTAGAAGTGACGCTGGGTTCTGAAAGGGCGATGCTCTTCGACTTCTCAAAAGACGTCCTCGGATGCGCTCGTCCGCAAAAGCTATGAGCAAGTGCAACTTATGTGCTAAGCGAGAGCGAGAAACACGGCAATACAGCGGTTGGCAACCAATCCCAGAGGGCGCCTAAACGCTGGGGTAGGTTGAGCTAGTAAAAGGGGACTGTCACGCTGCGGCCCCCACCGTGCTCGACTCTCTCTTTTTCGTTTCTTGGATTGCCGTGAGCATTTTTTAATAGCTAGCGCGAGCCATATCGAAGGCGATGGCAAAATGCCCATATTGTGGCAGTGAAGTCGAAGAGGGGTATCTCGGGACGGTGAGCAACACTGTATTGTGGATGCTATGGCGAATAGCCTGGATCCTGCCGACATCCGGACCTTCCTGGTATCATGAGCCGACATGGAAGGGAACAGGCGGCGAACCATTGGGCCCTCAGACCACAGGGTCCGGCATGACCTACTTCTCAGGGGGGAGATGCAGGAACTGCAGGGTCATGTTCCTCTGTTACTAGCGATAAGGGTATCCAAGGCAATTGGAAGTATGGAAAAGTGCTAGGCCGCTGGGGTTGCCGACCTCTCCTGCGTCAGCTTCCCAGAAACCTTCTCGGCCCCGCTTCCCGATGAGCGTTGCGAGTCCGCGGTAAGGCTGCTCCCGTCAGGGCCTGACCCGATCTCCGCAGCGAAGGCAGAGGAGCCCACTCTCCAGCGGGCACACAGAGCCACCTTCAACCCCACCGGACAGGGCCTCATAGTTGGTATCTGGACCGGCGCCGGTTCGGTTACGACGTCCCCAGCTGTCACCCCCACTATCGACGATTTTGGTGTACAAGGACACGCCGAACGTCCCGGTCGAGCCTAGCGCGTTTCCAATGTCGGGGGTGCTATAAAAGGGATTTGTAGGCGCTCTGCCTGATTTGGCATTGGGCGAAGGTCTTCTGGTCCGAAAAAAAGGCGAGGCATAATCTGTCCCGATTCTAGTTGTCCTGTGCTATTTGAGACAAATGGTCAAATCAATATCAAATCTGGTATTGGACTAGCCTAGATTTATATAGTCATCCCTTCGATAGAAACACCTCGAGCTTGTGGTGGAGCGCATGTACTGACCCCTCACGGCGCCTGCACCGCAAGCCCCACTTTCCAAAGGTGATATGCGATGTATTCGGCGAGATCTGTAGGTGTTTCGTTGGGCTCCGCAGCGTTCGGCATGATAATGATTCTGAGCGCGCTTACGGGCGTGATCGGACTTGCTGCCTCGGCTGACGCCGACAATGGTGGATCTGTCCTCAGAATAGGTTTCACACAGCCAATCGACAGCCTCAACCCGATGATAGGCGTGACCGATTCGGCATATGTCTTCTACGGCCTCGTGTATGACGCGCTCGATTCCATAGGAAATGATTTCGAGACCGTTCCGAACCTGGCGCTTGAGACGACGACCGTGCCTATCTCAGACCCCGAGCTCATCGCCAGCGGGGAACCTTTCGGCTCGGTCTGGGATTACGAGATAACAGCGCATGCGACTTGGAACGACGGCCAGCCATTCACAGTTGACGATGTGGTTTACAACATCAACCTCAACTGCCAGAACTACGAGAACATATCCGCATACCAACCCTATGCATATTTCATGCAGTACGCTGAGGCGATTGATAACAGCAATGTCAGGATTCACTTCTACGACAGGGACAGCATGGAGCCAATCCCTTGCTCCTATGCTGACTTCGTCAACCTCCCCATGCTCCCCCAGCACAAGCTCAGCCAGATGAACGCCTCTCAGATCGCCAATGACTGGGAGGGTGTCTTTGACGACGCGAATCCACCGATTGTCGGGACTGGACCCTTCATGGCGGACGAGTTTGTGTATGACGAGTGGAACGTCGGGGACCAGATAACGCTCGTGAAGAACCCCAACTACCACGCAAAGGCGGACAGCAGCAGGGAGGTCAAGTTCGACAGTATTGTCCTGAGGTTCTTTGGCAGCGCCCAGCAGATGGCAGAGGCGCTACAAACGGGAGAGATCGATGTCGCCCAGTTCCCACCTGACATCTACCAATCGATCAAGAGCGGTGTCGAGGCTGGCACTACTCTGGACATCCAGACATTCGACGGCCTGAAGTGCACGCAGTACTGGACTGAGATCGCATTCTGCATGCAGAACGCTGGCCCAAATCCGTCAAGGCTCGACCCCGCAGTCAGGCAGGCGCTTGCGATGGCGACCGACAAGGAGAGCATCGTCAGTGACTACTACCTTGACTTGGCTGATGTAGGTTCGACGCTCATATCGCCTGTGAGCTCCTTCTGGCACTACGAGCCCTCCTCGAGCGAGCTGTTCAGCTTCAACTTGGAGCTTGCGAACCAGACGCTGGAGAATGCGGGCTATGTCTACAGGACAGCTCACTCACAATTCAGGTCGGCATCTGATGCCAGCTATGCGGTCCAACAGGGTTTGGTGAGCAAGAACACTGAGCTGCGCTTCCAGATGCTCGTCAGGTCCGATTTCCCGGAGGAACTCGAGATCGCTAGCTATCTGAGGGAGCAGTGGGCCAAGGTGGGGGTCGGACTGACATATGTCGTGGTTAGCGAGGAGGACCTTGCGGCTATCGCATATACCTACGAATACGACATGATGATCTGGTACTGGAGCTCGGACCCAGACCCGAACTACATGCTCTTCTGTGAGTCCTCGAAGTCCTGGTACGGCTGGTCCGACAACCTGTATTACAACGCATCCTACGAGGACAACTACACGAGGTCGGTGATGGAGCTCCAGAGAGGCCAGAGGAAGTCCTATGTAGACGAGTGTCAGAGGATCTTCTACAGAGATGTTGGGTACATCATTCTGGCGTACCCGTACCAGACATACGCATGGAGGACCGACACATTCACAGGCTGGGGCAACTGGCAGACCGATCCGGGCAGGAGCATTGACAATTTCTGGACTGCGAACCCCTTGTACTTCGACCTCGAGCCTGTTAGAGGGGGCGGCAACACGATGATTCTGATTGCCGCGGGGATAGGCATCGCTGCCGCTGTAGCCATCGTCGCCGTTCTCATGCTCAAGAGAAAGAAGAAGCGAGAGCCAGAAAAGAAGTAGCCAGCGCATAAACCACAACAAGCCCTTTCTCTTTCTGGAACACTTGGGTAATGATTGATCGTGTTCTTCCTACTTCTTGCCACCTGGCGCGGCTCGAGGAGTCTTCGCGACTCCGACACCTTTGAGCGTCAGCAGAGAGCCCAGTATGCAAGCCAGGAGTTCCATCCAGCGAATCGTGGACACGTCAGGCAGTTTTCCCGTCCATGTGCCAGATATCTCGATCCAACCGATCAGATTGCCAGAGGGTCCGTTGATGGTTATGTCTAAGTAATCGCCCTCGATGCTGTCCATGAGAGACTTCCGCTTCGACTTGACGAATGTGTTCCTATCGAAGGTCTTCTCCTCGCCATTCAGATATGGTTCGTCCTCTGCCAAAAGGAGCTTCGAGTAGTCGCTTATCACCGTCCCCGTGTACTTGCTCGCATCGAAGAAGTCATCGCGCGTGTAGGAGAGCCCTCTGTGAGCGTCCCAGGTGGACTCCTTGAGGCCCATCATCGCTCTGTACTTGTACCTGCCATCGTTGGGGTCTAAGAGCCCAATAGTGATCTCTCTTATCCTGAACTGCTGATAGACGATTCTCGCGACATCCTTCAGAAGATCGTCTACAGTCGTGGTCGGCCTCAGGGCTGACTTGATCAGATTCTGGATGGACTCAATGTACTTGTCCCCGATGTCTTTGGGGGCGTACGCGTACTCGAACTTCAGGCGGCGCCCGATGTCATGATAATCCAGCTTATCGTCAGATGTCTCGACCATGGGAGAGCAACCTCCTGTGAACGCAAGGGCGCATCCGCATTTTCCCGATATCTCCCAACTAGATTGCCTGAACCTGGTTATTGCCTTTTCGTTCACCTTCAGCGTGTCTGAATCCCACATGGCCAGGGTCGGACCCGATTCCATGGGAAGTGTGCATGCCAAGGCCTGGAAGGGGGTCATTTGCAGCTACTTATGGCGCAGTCGCTCATTGTCGACTCCGGCGGCCGAAAGGTTAATGTGCTCGGTAAGGTCCATTGACCGTACCGGGTGGCAATATGCTCTACATGACGAGTGGGAATCTGAAAGAGGGAATGTTCGGCGAATATCAGGCATGGTTGAAGAAGAACGCGAAGCAAGTGCAGCAACATGCTCCGAAGGGCTGGAAGTACAAGGGCACATATGGGTCAGTATTGGGTTTCGGAAAGTACGATGTGACCGATATCTGGGAGATCAGGAACTACGGAGACTTCGACAAGCTGAGGAATCACACGGATTCGGTCTTCAACAGGCTGACGGCAGAGAGCCTGGATTTCTTCATACCTGGATCTGGCCGCGCTGAGCTGCTAAGGGAAATGAGCGACGTCGTATTCGTGGAACCCAAGAAAAAAAGGAGATAGGATCGCCCGCAACTTGAGCTCCTACAGAGAGGCGCCACAGGCGTCGCATTTCCTTGCGATCTGGTCGTTCAGTGAGCCACAATATCTGCATTTTATCTTCGCAGCCATCTTTTCCTGCTGCTCCTCGATCTCCTTCTTGTTGGATCTGAGCATAGAGTAGCCGACGGTCACGAGCACAAGGCCTATTGCGGCCATCATGCCGACTCCCAGCCTCAGACATGAAGACCCTAGCCGCGTATCAAAAATCGGTCGAGTTTCGGAAAGTTGAAAACGACGGTGCTAGCCAGCAAAATGGTGGACCCTGTGGGATTTGAACCCACGGCCTCTTCCTTGCGAAGGAAGCGATCTTCCACTGATCTAAGGGCCCTTCGAGAATCGGGGAGATGGCGAGGGATATTTCTAACTTTGCTCAGGACACCGCTTTGAGGATGTGGTCAACGGTCTTGCCAGCAGTGCCCATATAGGCTCTCGGGTCCAGTGCCGCATCGATCTCCTTCTCTGTCAGCAGCGCTGTCACGCTCTTGTTGTCAATCAAGTAGCTTCTGAAATCCTCGCAGGCCTTCTGAGAGTCCATGCTGCACTTCCTTATGAGCTCGTGCGCCTCCTGCCTGCCCATTCCCTTGCTGACAAGAGCGAGGATGACTGATTCGGCCATGATGACGCTGCCAGCCTTGGCGAGATTCTCCTCCATCTGCTTCTCGTCGACGACGAGCCCGGAGAAGACCCTGTCCATCTTCGCGAGCATGTCATCCACAAGGATGAACGAGTGAGGGATGAAGATACGCTCCGCAGAGGAGTTCGTGAGATCCCTTTCGTGCCACAGGATCGCGCTCTCATATGCTGGGGACGTGAATCCCCTCACGATTCGCGAGAGCCCGCAAACGTTCTCTGCAGTCACAGGGTTCCTCTTGTGGGCCATTGTCGAGCTGCCTACCTGAACCGCGTCGTCGAAGGGCTCTGAAACTTCCGCAATCTCCCCTCTCTGCAGGTTCCGGACCTCCGTCGCGAACTTTTCCACCGAACATGCGACGTTTGCGAGGACCGATTGTAGCTCGACATACCTGTCCCTCGCGACTATCTGTGTCGGACCCTCCTCGACACCCAACCCGAGATGATCCATTACCAGCTTCTGGATCTCCATTGCTTTGGGACCAAATCCCGCACCGGTCCCGACCGCGCCGCTCATTTTGCCGACGAGAATCCGTGCAGAGCACTCCTTGAGCCTCTGCCTGTGTCTGTGAACTTCGAGAGCATAGTTGGCGATCTTCAAACCGAATGTGATGGGCAACGCGAACTGTCCGTGGGTCCTCCCTACCATGATAGTCTCACGATGCTCCTTCGCTCTCCTGGCTAGCGTTTTCTGGAGGTTTTCGAGGTCAGAGTCGATGATTCTCAATGCATCTTTGATTTGCAGCGCGGCTGCGGTGTCGAGGATGTCGTTCGACGTCGCACCCACATGCACGAACTTCCCGCTCTCTCCACACTGCTCGCTCAGAACCCGTATGACGGCTGTGATCTCGTGGTTGATCTGCCTGTCGATTTCCTGAACCCTTTCGAGTTTCACGAACCTCGTTGTCGCCGTTTTTTTGATGATATCTGCATGGTCTTGCTTGATGTTCCCGACCTTGGCTTGCGCGAGCGCGAGCGCCGCCTCGACATCTAGCAGCCTCTGGAGCCGTACCTCTTCGTCGAAGATTGTCTTCATTTCAGGACGGCCGTATCTGAAATCGAGCGGACAGACTGGCATCCATGTACCCGGGCGAGTAGATGCGTATACGGGAATTAATCCTTTCCTGGAGGGCTTGTGTCCGAACTCGCCCTGCCAGGCGCAGCCTTCTGCGTTATCATGGCTGATAACCTGCCAAGACGAGCCAGTAGGTCAGGAACAGGGGGTCAATCAGGCGGAATTGAGGTCTCGGCGCAAACCCCTCATTTCTCTTTTCCAACGAGGTTCTTAATATGACCATCTCTATCTATTCCCAGGAGGGTGAGAGAATCAGAGATCGAGAGAGAATTCGCATTCTCGTGCCCATGACTATGAGCTTTTTGTTTGTCCTATCAGCCCTTTCTCTTTCTGGCTTCGTATCTGCAAAATCGCCTCATGTACTGGTGCCACAAGGCACATGCAAATTCGAGACGAAGATAGTCTATGGGGGACAGAATCTGTATGTTGACATCTCAGGATCCGGTGGTGCTGATGGCCATAAAGCATACTTTCAGCTCCTGCTGCTGAACCGAACTTACACGACCGTGAATGCATCCCAAGAATACTGGGTGACACAATTCTCGGATGTTGTGATGTTTACGGCAGACCATGGTGTTGGAAACTATACAGCTGAACTGACATACAGTTTCTTGAATGGTAAGGGGCACATAACAACACGTACAATGGCATGGGATGGGGCTTATGTCCTCCCAGGTCCACCACCATGATATCCGCGTGGAATGTCTCAAACCGCTTTCCTTTTCCTCCCCTATGGATGTTATGATGAAATCGTCCCTTAGTATCCGCAGGATACGAATAGTCGAAAGACCATACGATATTCCGTCACGGATCCGACCCCGGGAAAAGAGTGCACTTCGAGTGCGTCCTATGGATTGGGGCAAATCCTTGACAAGGGACGAAGTTGCCATAGTGCGGCGTAGACCGCGAATAGAGGCATGTCCGATAGCCCCAACGAATCCGTGAGATCAGGGGAATTCAGAAGAAGATAGCAGATAACGAATAGGTATCGGGGGACATTTCAACATAGAGGCTTTTCCGAGGCGATTCCTAGCGCCTGATCCTCCCTTAGATCTGCTCCTTCGGTATGCGGCTCGGTTCGTGGGACACTCCATACCGAACGCCGAGCCTCTTCAACCTCTCTTCAACCGCAGGGTACAACACCAGCTCCTCAATCTCGAGATTTCCGAACCCTAATCCCCTGAGCCTCTGCCTCAGCTTTCCAATGGCTTCTTCCGAACTGAAACTCACCATGCATGCGGGATGTGTCCTGACGCCATGATTCACAAGGTTCTCCAGCGCCCGTAGCTGCAGCCCGAAACCCTCGGGCTCCGCCCCGGTGAGCTTCGAGAACTCTTCCTCGTTCGCGCCCTTCAAGCTCACTCTCACGCGCAGGTTGGGGAACTTCGACAGGCTCCCTGCATATGTCTCGTCGTTGCCTATGAGTATCCCGTTGGTCTCCAGGATGAACACATATTCTTTGGGGATAAGCTCCAGTACTCTCAACAAATGCTCCTTAGCAATAGTGGGCTCGTTCCCGCTTATCCTGATCTGGCGGAAGCCTTTCCGCTTCGCTATGGCGACAAGATTGGAGGCGACTTCGGCGGGAGAGCACATTCTCCCATATCTCTCAGGGTTGGCAACTTCTCTCCAGGACCAGCAGAAGACACACCGAAGACAGCAGCCGACGCAGTCTGCCGTTGCGATGCCCCCATAGAACCTGGCGGGCCTGAACCGGTAGTAGGAGCGCATGTCATCTCTACAGACGATTTCTGCCGTGGAACTCGCCAATTCGAATGAATCGAACATGGACCGCTCTTGAATCGGCGTTCTGCATAGAAGAATCCTTTGAGCTGACGCCTGCTAGACAGTTCTCATCAAAGAGAACCGAGGGGAGGGGAAGCCCGAAGTCCTAGGAATGAGATTCCCTCCTTTGAGGAGAGTGATAAGTTGGTAGCCGTCTACGAATGCAGTGTGTGTCATGTTCTGTTCGGGAGACATGCCCCTCAGTGCCCAGTATGCCACCACGGGGCACTGTCTGTAGCTGGCTCTCTCGTCCCTGAGAAAGGACACGAGCGCACGCCCTGAACAATGGACTCCGTTCTTTGGAAGAACTCAGACGCTTGAATGCGGCTTATAGTTTGAACATGCCATGCTGTGGTTGAGCATCAGCATCCAGAACATGTAAGGACAAGAGGACAGAAACATTTCCTACCTGCAAAGAGACTCTTGCGCACGCTAAAAGTCGAATCTCAAGAGTGGAAAACTCTTGTTGATGCCTCAGCATTGCAAGTTTCGTATCCGGCTCACAGTGAGAAGAGACAATAATGTGGGAATGGCTACGTCTGAGTCCCTCGCCCCCAGAGGACGAAAACGCTCAAGAGGCCACTACATCGGTGAACGTGAAGCCCTCGACATCGAACAGTCCCTTGTCGCTTAGCTTGAGCTTCGGTATGACCAGGAGGCTCAGGAACGACAAAGTCATAAACGGGCTCTCGAGGGTGCAACCAAGCACCCGGGCACTCTCAAGCAGCCTATCGAGCTCAAGTTTGACTTCGCGCGCAGGCTTTGTGCACATCAGGCCAGCCACCCGCAGGTTCAGTATCGAGCACCTTCCTCCGGAACACACGCAGAACCCACCGCCCTCCTGGATGAGGGTGTTCACTGCAATCGCCATATCTTCAGAGTTCGCTCCCACAACGATGATGTTGTGCGAGTCATGGGCGAAGCTCGAAGCGATAGCCCCGTCCTTCAGACCAAACCCTTTGACGAAGGCGCTGCTAACGGGCGCGTCCCGGTACCTGTTCACGACAGACAACCGCAGGATATCCTTCTCGACATCAGGCATCACCTTGCCATATTCGACCCGGAGCTCTGACACGAGACTTTCGGTGATGATCTCGTCCTTGACTAGGCCGATTACCCTTGCGTTCACCGACCGGCTAGGCGACATGATTTCGAAGTCCGAAGGGAGCTTTCGCTGGAGCGAGAGCTGGCTGACCATCTCTTTTGGCCTGACATCAAACAGGGGCACTCCCCCACGAGCTACCAGCATTCCGCCCACATACACCTCCTCGACACAGAACGATTCGAGGTCCTTCACTTTGACCAGGTCAGCCTTCTTCCCAGGCTCGATTGCTCCTAAGGGAAGGTCGTAGTGAATAGCGGGATTGAGTGTCGCCGCCCTGAGAGCGTGCATCGGATCGATTCCCAGAGCGACCGCCTGGGCCAGGGACCTGTTCAGGTGGCCTTGAATCAGCTCGGACACACTCACATCGTCCGACACCAAGAGGAACTCGTGCTTCTTTGCGAAGGGCGCGAGGGCCTCAAGGTCCTTCGAAGCGCTTCCCTGCCTGACCATAATAACCATCCCCAATGAGGCCTTCTCGCTCGCCTCGTCGGATGAAGTGCATTCGTGGTCCGTCGAGATGCCCAGACTCACGTACTTCTTGAGTTCAGCTCCGCTGAGTGAAGGGACATGGCCGTCGACCGGCTTGTGCAACCTTCTCGCGACCTCGATCCGCGCCATCACGTCTGGATCGCGGCCTATCGCTCCTGGATAGTCCATCAGCTCTCCGAGGGCAACGAAGTTGTCTTGAGCTAGCATCAGCTCTATCTCGGCTGGCCCGAAGACAGCCCCCGAGGTCTCGAATCGGGTTGTGGGCACGCAAGAAGGAGCGGTAAAATAGACTCGTAGAGGGGCCGTGCTTGAGTCACTTATCATGTAATCGATGCCGGCAAGACCCAGCACGTTCGCGATCTCGTGAGGGGCAGCCACAACGGCTGTAGTCCCATGAGGAACGACCATCTCAGCGAACCTCGACGGGCACATAAGCGAAGACTCGACATGTATGTGCGAATCGATTAGCCCGGGAATCAGGTATCCCTCGAACCGACCTTCGGTTTTCTCGACTCTGGTTATGACTCCGTCTTTCTCAGATATTCTCGCCGGGAACACCATCTTTCTGCGGACATCCACCAGGTTCCCTACGATCAACGTTCACACGGCTATTCGGTATGGAGGTGCGGCGAATTAACGATTGTCTTCCTAGTCGGATTCAAGGAGGGGAATCAGAGGAGGTTCCGTCCCTCAAAAAGCCCATAGGAGCGAGACGCGATTACGGTTCGGAGTGGCGAAGGAAATGTCGAGTTCCTCCATAGTCATCAGGAAACTGGAGAAGAAGGACCGCGAGAGTGCGGTCAAGTTCGTGAGGAGAATGATAAGATGGACCATGGAGACCTATGCAGAAGAAAGCTATTCGAGGGAATCACTCGATCACCACATGTCAACTGCTATACGGACACTTGACCTGGCCATCAACGACCCGAACCATTACTGCACACTAGCAATCAAAGACGGAGACATAGTTGGTATAGCCCTCGGACAAGTGCTCGGCGGTGTAGGACGGATTGACTGGATGGCTGTCGCCCCCGAACGCCATCGTCAGGGAGTCGAAAAGAAACTTATGAACGCAGTCGAGATGGAGATGCACCGGAGAGGTTGCCACAAGATGACGCTGTACGTGTTTAGCAGCTACATGCCAGCGCTTGGCCTCTATCTGAATTGGGAGATGGTCCCAGAAGCAACTCTCAAGGAGCACCTTTGGGGGGATGACTATATAGTGATGAGCAAGTGGCTCGAGAGGAGAAAGCGACAGGGGGATTGAGCCATTCCACATCATTCGACCCTACGTGATGCGGCAACCGGAAAGGACAATTGTCAGATCTTCGAGTTCACCCAGCTCAATGCGCCACACATGGCCTGAGCATCGGTCGCCTTTCCTCCCTCTATGTTGAAGAGGTCCTTGCGGCTTCTTCCTAGTCTCATCCTTCTACTCTTGATTTGCCTCCTGTTTATGATCTCGGAAGGGTTTGTCGGACAAGCCTCTATTCGCGGTTTTCCCGCACTATGGCATCTTCGTCCATTGTCAGGGATCTGCCCCAATCCCTATGTCGCACTCATTACGTGCAGGAGGAAACACGGGGTCCAATCCTTGACTGTGATGTGAGGTCTCTAGGACCGAGCATAGCATGGCCTCTCGGATATTCGTAGTTTCGCCTCTTGACGCAGGCGAAGGACCTCTTCTACATACCATCCCTATGGGCTTCTGCGGGGCGAGGCTCAAACCCCTTTCATTTCATCTGTTTGTGCTTGTGGCGGCTTGCTTCCGGTACGTCTCGGCCAAGTAGGCTGCGCATCTCTCAGCCGCGTACTCAAAGTGGACATACGAATCTGGCTTTGTTGACCGCTTGTCAAGACACCATGGCTTCATCTTGTCCCACAGTAGGTCGAGCGGCAGCGACTCGAAAACCAGGTCAGCATCGACTAGCCCTCGTCTAATCAGCAGTCCGACCCCTTCGTAGTACCTCGCAATCATACTCAGCGCCACGAAGGAACACTTCTCCTCCGCCTCTTTGGCGTTCTTGAATTCCCCATTCATGATCTTCGCCCACTGTTCTGAGTACTCCAGTGTTCCAACATGTGCGAATATGTCGAGGACAAGGTGCGTTCTTCGGTCTCTTGCCATTCCACGCAATTCCAGGACAGCAAACGCCGCACCCGCAGCTATGCTCACTGCCACTATCGCATCCAATACTAGCGAAGTGTCTACCATCGCCTATTCCCCGTGCCCCATCGCCTTTCTTCCCCTAGGGCTTTTCCGAGATGCGACTATGGATTGGCACGAGGTTCATGAGTGAGTCTCCCTATGATTCACTGAGAAGAGCGATTGCGTGGCTGGGTTGAAGTGTTATCATGGGTGATAACCTGGTGGGAACCTCCTTAAATCCTGGCCGGTTTAGTTCTAAGCGAGATCAATGACCCCTGAACAGAGAGCCAAAGAGGTCTCCAAGCTTCTGGCTGACGACTACTCTCAGAAGATCCTGGTCAGCACATACACCTCCCCCATGTCCGCCCAGAAGCTCAGCAAGATCTGTCAGATACCCATCGCTGCGTGCTACAGACGCATTCACGAGCTGGAGCAGGCAGGACTGATTGGCGTCGACAGGGAGAAGGAGGTCTACAAGGGGAGAAAGGTCAGGCTCTACAGGTGCAAGCTCAGGTCGGCCACGATAAAGTTCCTCAATGGCAGGTTCGTTGTCAGGTACGATACTGAGCCCGAGAACGGCGGGGACCAGGAACTGCTGCCCCAGCCGACAGAGGCTCCTACTGCGAGCTAGGACGCTATCCTACTTCGTTTTTCGCCTTCTATCTAGCTCATTGTTCACAAGTGTGATGCAATGGTCCGCATGGTAGCTTATCGGGCCGAGCGAGACCTTCTTAGGCTCGTATCCCATCAACACTGACTCCTCCGCCTCAGTCAGGTCCTGGTCATCCCCGAGAACGAAAGTGTTGTCCTCACCGAACGCAGCGGACCTGATGTCCTCCCCATCCTCCTTCAGGTAGTACATTCCCGACTCTTTTGATACATTGGAGAGCACTTCTTCATAGCTGCGCTCAGAGACATAGATTCCCGGAGAGCAACGCCTCTCTCCTTCGCCCTTCTGGAGAAGGGCGTTTCTGATCAGCGCGGCAGTGCTCCTCTCGTCGGGGTTCAGGTACTTCACCTCCGCCCCGTCGATCCTAATAGTCTTAGGCGGGTTCGGCTCGCCCAGGAGCATAAGGGAGATCTCAACGTCCTTTCGGACTCCATGTGACAAGAAGAAGGCGGAGTTGACGCACCTCAGCAGGATATCGAGCCGGCCTGTCGATCCGCACAGATCGTCGAGCTTGAAATCGGCAGAAGTTATAGCCCTGTGGCCCAGGACGATGAACCTCCTCATTGCCTCATTCCTCTTTGGCCGCGAAGTCCGCGCCCTTGAACTGCTTCATAAGCTGTCTCCGGACTTTCCGGTTGCCCATGAAGCCCTTCAAGGCCTTCTTCGACATCTCATACTGCCGTAAGAGCTCTCTGACCTGTTTCGGGCTGGTGCCGCTTCCGCGGGCTATCCGGGTGACCCTCGGGGACTTGATGATCTTCGGGTTCTCAAGCTCCTCATCGGTCATTGAGTCCATTATGACCCTGAACCGCGTGAGCCGTTCCTGCGTTGCCTCCATGTCCTGGTCCTTGAGCTTGTCAGAGAACCCCGGAAGCATGGACGCGATCTTCTTCAGCGGACCCATTCCTTGTAGCATCTCCATCTGATCGTACATGTCCTTGAGGGAGAACTTGCCGGACATCATCTTCCGGGCAGCTTCCTCGGCCTTCTCCTCGTCTACGACCTCACTGGCAGCCTCCAAGAGCGACTTGATGTCACCCATCCCGAGGAGTCTGCTTATAAACCTGTCAGGGCTGAACTTCTCGAAATCCTCGAGATGTTCTCCTACACCTATGTACGTAATTGGCGCCCCGGTCTCTGCGACGGCGCTCAGCGCCCCTCCTCCTTTGGCAGTGCCATCGAGCTTGGTTATGATTACGCCAGTAAGGCCAACGGCGTCATGGAAAGCCTTGGCCTGGGGACCTGCCTGTTGCCCAGTCTGCGCGTCGAGCACGAGTATCTTCTGCTCCGCATCTACCGTGGCCGCGACGTCCTTGATTTCCTGAATTAGCTCGTCCTCTAGGGCATGCCTTCCCGATGTGTCAAAGATAAGGACATCGTAGCCCTCGAACTCCTTCATCGCCCTCTTAGCTATTTTGACGGCACTCTTTTCCTTGGGGTCCCCGAAGACAGGTATGTTGATCTGCTTGCCAATCTGAGCCAGCTGATCGTATGCCGCCGGCCTGTGGACATCAGCAGCTACAAGGGCAACCTTCATGCCCCTCTTGTGAAGGTCCCTCGCCAGCTTTCCTGCAGTCGTCGTCTTCCCCTGACCGTACAAGCCTACCATCAGGATACGCTGCGGCTTCGCGGGTATCTCCTTGGGCTTGCCTAGGATCTTTACTAGCTCTTCGTAGATGATTCTTATGACATGCTCGCGCGAGCTCATCCCCGCCGGAGGCTTCTCCGTCAACGCCCTTGACTCGAGGCCCTTCGTCATCTGCAGGACCAACTTCACGTTGACATCTGCTTGGAGCAGCGCCCTCTGAACGTCCTTGACAACCTCCTTTACCAGCTTCTGATCGACGTGGGTCGCATTCGCAATCTTCTTGATCGCGTTCCTTAGGGACTGGCCTAGGTTCTCAAGGACCATATTGCTCGACTCTCGCGCCTAACTCAAGCTGCGGATAAATAGGTTGTGCATAGACACTGAGCCGAACAAAAAAAGGGAAGGGAAGGGCTAGCCTTGTCAGAAGGGATGGGATGCACTCTAACAACTAGCCCAAAATTTCCCGGGTCATATATTGGCGGTGCACTATATATACTTGTCGAAGAGCTGGTTAAATACCAGTCAGTAGACTTTTCGACTGCTTCTCGACTATGCCAGCATTTCCGGTCACGGGGCCGTCCCGGCAATACTGGCGCGACCCTGCATTTCCGCTGCTGCAAGTGCACATTTACATGTACCCGGATTTCTGAAGGACCATGATGTCCTCGGTGCTGAGCTTCTCCCCGCTCCTGAACTTCTCGAAGATTTCCTTAGCCTCCTTCTTCGCCGAGGTCTCGTCCTTTTCATCTCTAGCCTTCTTTCCCCGGTCCCGGATGCCCGATATGATCTTGTCGAAGTCATGCACCTGCCTGATGTGCTCTATGTGCTCCCTATGTTCCTCGTCCGCAGAGAGCTTCATCTCGATGAACTTCTCTTGCGCGTCGTCCGCCTCTTTCCTCAGCCCGTCCGCTTCCTCGTAGAGTTTCAGCATCGCGTCGTGCTCGGACTGGGCCTTCTCGGCGATCTCCCCGACCTGTCTGTGGAAGTTCTCGGCATTGTCTTTCGCCTCCCTAGCCTCCTTCTCAGCCGTTTTGACCTCGGTGAACTGGTCTATCTCCTTCTCCATCTCTTTGATTCTGGCGTCCAGGAGTGACATCTCCTTCATCAAGGCCTTCTCCTTCTGAGTGCTGAGGACGGAGGTCATGTGCTTCTTCTCCAAGGCCCTGAGCTCCGCCTTGAACTTCCTTATGGACAGGCCGCTCTTGGGCATCTTCTCGCGCCTCAATGCGATCGCCTTGTCGCTGAGGTCGTTGAACTTCCGATTCCATTCGTCCCGCGACGCCTTTACCTGCCTGACCTCGGCGTTGAGCTTGTCCCTGCTCTCCCGTTTAGCGTTCGCGTCGTCGATGAGCTTCCTCACCTGCGCGTTGAGGGCGTCCCTCTTCTCCGCCCAATCCCTAGTCTTCTCGTTGAGCTCGTCCCGCTGACGCTTATGCCTCTCGGCTTCGGCATTGTGGCGTGCTCTCTTCTCTTCGAGGTCTGCGGGCAGCTCGTTCATCTAACACCAACGCCTTGAGAACAGATGAGTCTGGATGTGGAAAGGACAATAATAGGTCCCGTTTATATCCTTTTCCATACATGGCTCTCTTCTGGGATGCAACGGGGTTGCCCTGACTCGGACCCACGACCACAGTACGTTCGTTCTTCTTCGCTGCCCTTGATCATTTGTAGGTGCTGAGTTCAGCCGTTCAGGGACAGCTGGCATCCATGCGTCAGGTTATCAGGGGTGATTACCGGGACGACAGCCGTATAAGTACTGGCGCCAAGTAGCATATGTTTGTCTTAGGTCTGGACCAGCTAGTCCAGAGGGACCCTAAAATGAGCAACGACGCACCACGGAAAAGGGACATTTCGAAGGAACCCCAGGGCCTATTCGGCATTCTGAAGCCGAAGGCAGAGAAGAAGGTCAAGATGGTGACCGTGAGGGAGGAGAAGAAGAAGCTCAGAAGGGTGGTGAAGCCGAGGCCGATGGCGAGGAAGCACATGTCTGAGGCATTGGAGAAGCCCGAGGTCTCCCAGAAGGAGATCGAGATCACCGAGAGAATAATCGAGGGCATCACCAGGAGCGATGAGCCGATCGAGGACCCTTCGCACACTGCAGGCTTCACATGCGCCCAGTGCAGCGCCTTCGTGCCTGAGGATTTCGACAGATGCCCCAAGTGCAATATTCTTTTCATAAACGACGTCACGGATGAAGAGCTGGACGAGCTGGCGGACGCAGAGCATTCAAACGAGGGAGAGCTGGAGGAGTTCTCGGGCCATGAGGGTATGCCAGTCATACACTTCGACGCGGAGTCTGGCACGATCCACTACCTCGAGAAGGACGACGGTGAAAAGTCCGAGCTCGCGTTCGAGTGCGGACACTGCGGCACGATAGTCCAACTGAATACCTCCAAATGCCCTATGTGCGGGGCGAGGTTGGACGAGGGAGATACAGGCCTCGTAGGGTTGTTCTCGGACATGGAGTTCGACACGGACCCGATACCAGAGGCTGATTGCCCCTTCTGCGGGGAACACGTGAACCTCAGGAATGGAAAGTGCCCTAAGTGCAACGAGCTGATCTACAGCCAGGACCCTAAGGACCCCGCCAGAAAGATAACCCCAATCGTGAAGGGCGAACACGTGGTGTTCCTCCATCTCGATGTCGAGACGGGCGAGCTGAACTACGTCCAGAATCTGCATCGGAAGACGGGCCTTGAACATATGTCCATCCAGCTTGATGGGATCGGTCGGAGCACGTTCGACCAGGAGTGGAAGGGCCTGTCCCGGGTGTGAGGTGATATCTCAATGGACAGTTTCAACGTTTTCAGACTTATGCTCGATGAGTACTCCTCGAGGATACTCTCTCTTACAGAAATCAAGGCCATGAATGCACTGGAACTCAGTGACGCCCTAGGAATCCCGATTGCTGCATGCTACAGGCGGATAAGGGCCCTCAAAAGCGCCGGCATGCTCAGGGAGGAGAACAAGGCTGTGTCTGTCGGTGGGAAGTCCGTGGCCACTTACAGGTCTACAATCGAGACGGCCCAGGTCATGCTGAGGGACGGCCGGCTGAGGGTCTTCATAAAGACAAATGGCGAGTCTAGCGCTGATGAGGTCGATCTATCAGAAGAGGCCACTACGCTGCAGTGGCCCAAGAAAGAATAGAGCTGGATGCCCTCTCAGGTCCCAGCCTTTTCGAGGTTGTCCGCACGCTTCCCGAACATCCTCGCCTCACTTTCGTGAAGCTTGTTCCGCTCGAGATGCTTGAGTGCCCTTGATCTGTACTTGGCGGCCCTCTCCGTCTGGATCGAGGCCTTCTTGTCGTACTTATGCCCGACCATCTCCTCCTTTGCCGCCTTCCGTTCCATATTCGCCATCTTCGTCCGAAGTGCCTCGGGACTGAGGTCGCCCTTTCCCTGCGCAGCGCCCCTGAGCTCGGCATCAAGGGCGTTCATGTTGTCCCTGTGCCCCTTTGCCCTCTCGCGCCTGCCTGCCGACTTCTCCCTGAAGGCGACCGCCCGGGCTGTGCACTTCGCTGCTCTGGCCTCGTTCATCCTGTACTTGTGGTAGAACTGAGAGGCCTTGTGGCTGTGCTGATGAGCCTTCTTCCTCAGAACGGCAACATCGTGATAGGCCTCTGCCTGGGCCCTGCTCGCTCGAGTGGCCTTGATCTGCATCTCATGCTCTTCATCTGTCATCTCGGCCTTAGTCTCAGGCTCGGATGCCTTCTGGGCAGACTTGACGGGCTCTGAGTCCCTTCCAGTCCTCGAGTCGTATTCAGGCTTGCTGGCGTCCTGCTGAGGGGGAATGGGCTGCTCCCGCCTGCCAAGGAACACATCGATGTCCTCGTCGGTCCGCTTCTGGAAATCCCTTCTCTTGGAAGTGCCTTCCTCCTGAGCGCCCATAACCGTCACCTAAGCCATATGGTCTGCACGAATCAAATCAAGCTCGGGGATGATAAGGCTTTTGTCTGAGATATCTCAGATGGGAACATCCGCGAGGAGAAGCCAGGGAGAGTGCCGTACAAGTGCTTGGAGACAGTTATCTATGACTAGGATATACTCGCTCTCGATGGATGTTTGGAATGCCTCTTGACGGGATACCCGACTTTCCAGAATACCGACACATAGGGCTAGAGGACAGGCAACAGCTTGAGGGCATGTTCAGCAGATACCCGACAGAGGTCTCAGAGAGGACTTTTGCATCCTTGTACGTGTGGCGCGCGTACGACAGGTCGTACCTCTCCCAGCTCGATGGCCACCTCTTGCTGTTTTGGTACAGGGAGAGGTTCGGGAGGTGCATACTCGAGCCCGTAGGCCCGGACCCGGCGTCGGCCATTGATGTCCTCAAGTCAGAGGAGAAGAGGCCTTCGTTGCCGTTCAGTGGCGTGTTCGGGATGGTCGATCCGCTGGTTTCTGCCATGAGGGAGAGAAGCCTCTCTCCTGAGCCTCTTAGAGATGAGTGGGACTATGTCTACCGCACTGAGGACTTAATCAGGCTGGAAGGTCCGAAGTACCACACCAAGCGCAAGGAGATGAAAAAGGCGACCTCAGAATTTGACCTGTCTTACGAGCCGATGAACAGAGAGATGCTCAAGGATTGTCTCGCCCTCGAGGAGTCTTGGTGCGACATGAAGCACTGCACTCTGGACAGGTTCACCGCCGCCGAGGACAGAGCCATGAAGGAGGCCTTGCTGAACTTCTACGACCTTGGGATGATAGGCGCGGTAATCCTTCTCGGAGGCAAGGTCCAGGCGATGACCGTGGGCGAGAATCTGAACTCAAGCACCGCGGTCGTGCATTTCGAGAAAGCCAACCCGGCTGTGCGCGGACTCTGCCAGGTCATCAATCAGCAGTTTTGCGAGCACTCTCTGAAGGACTTCGAGTTCGTGAATAGGGAACAGGACGTTGGAGACCCGGGCCTGCGACGCGCAAAGGAAGGCTACCACCCGCACCATTTCGTCGAGAAGCATTGGCTCCCGCTTCGGCGAGACCAGTGAGTGAGGAAGGTATATATCTCATCATTCCATTGCTGCCGACGAAGGAAGGGATTTCCAATGGTGAAGGCTTGCATACTGGTATGCTGCAAGTTGCTGAAGACGAAGAGGGTCGTGGAGCTCTCGAAGAAGCAGTCCGGGGTCAAGGACGCTTTCCCGGTTCACGGCAGATGGGACATCGCTGTTCAGACCGACGACTTGAGCCTCAAGCAGATTTCGGATATAGGCGTGAACATCTACAAGGCAGAGGGAGTCGAGATCGTCGAAACCCTCGTGGGGTTCCCGGATTGAAGGGGTGAAGAAAATGGTCAAAGCAGTAGTTCTCGTCATGCTCGAGCCCAAGACCTTTGAAGATGCCAACAAGATCAAGAAGATCCCCGGGGTCACCGAGGGCTTCCTCGTATTCGGACACTATGACTATGTGGCATTCCTGGACGTCCAGGGCCTGGAGAAGGTAGGCCAGATCGCTGACAAGATCCAGAAGCTCGGGTTCGTCAGGTACGTCGAGACGCTCATCGAGAGATAGGCGGACTCTTCAAACCCCTTTTTCCAAACTAATTGAAACTGCGGGATGGGTTCTATAGCCATTCATCCCTGCCTTTTGAGAGGTTATTTGAGACGCTCGATTCTGACATACTGGATGAGGCACATAATGGCTCACCAAAGCGTATTCTCCTTGGTTACAACTATATACAGGAACCATAATCCCGCGCACGACCAGAATTGGAGAGAGTCGAATGGTTGACATCACCCTCATCATCCCAATTGCGGGAGCGGTCGGCCTAGCTTTTGCGGCATACTTGACCTGGTACGTTTTCAGAAAGGACCTGGGAACCCCTGAGATGCAGGAGATCGGAGACGCGATCAGGCAGGGCGCCATGGCCTACATGAAGAGACAGTACACGACCATCATCGTGATCAGTGTCATCCTCGCGTTCGTGATTGCGGGCCTGATAACACCCAAACCATGGGTCGGGCTTTCATTTCTTGTCGGTGCAATGGCATCGGCAGTTTCTGGATACATCGGCATGTACGTGAGCGTCCGGTCGAACATTAGGACTGCTGCCGCCGCGAGGCGCTCTTTGAACGAAGCACTCGTGACGTCCTTCAGGGGAGGAGCCGTCTCTGGCATGGGAGTCGTCTCACTCAGCCTGCTCGGCGTTGCAGGCATCTTCTTTGTCTATCACAGTGAAATGGGTTTCAACATATCTGATTCGCTTGATTCAGCGATCGGATTCGCGTTCGGCGCAAGCTTTGCCGCCCTCTTTGCACAACTCGGAGGCGGCATCTACACGAAGGCGGCGGATGTCGGCGCAGATCTCGTCGGAAAGATCGAGGCCGGAATTCCAGAAGACGATCCAAGGAATGCTGCTGTGATCGCGGACCTGGTCGGAGATAATGTCGGTGACTGCGCGGGCCGAGGCGCGGATCTCTTTGAATCAACCGCGGCGGAGAACATCGGTGCGATGGTTCTTGGCTTGACGCTCTTCAAGTTGTTTCAAGGTGCTCCCTTCAACTGGACCGAAAGCAGGGCCCTAGTCTGGGTGTTCTTCCCGTTGGTTGCTAGGTCCTTCGGGATATTCGCATCCTTGGCGGGAGTGCTCGCAGTCCGCCTGAACCGAGAAGACAAAGACCCGATGTCCGGAATCAACATGGGCTACTACCTGACATGCATTCTGGCGGGCGTGTTCTTCTACTTCGCCACGGACTGGATGTTCGGCAACCTTCACTGGTACTTCTTCGGCGCCGGTGTGATTGGCATCGCTCTGAGCATCGTGATTGTCTATATCACCCAGTACTATACCTCTGGCAGCTGGAGGCCAGTGAAGGAGATCGCTCAGGCATCGACAACGGGACCGGCGACGAACATCATAACTGGCCTGTCGATAGCCATGGAGACGACCGCACTCCCCGTGCTGGCAATCATCGTCTCGCTCCTGGGATCCTTCGGGCTTGGCCAAATGGCGGCTGGTCATATTGACGGCTCCGTGGTGAACGGTGTGACGGTCTCTCTGACCAGCACTGACAAGCTCATTTTCGGCTTCTACGGGACTGCAGTGGCGACGATGGGAATGCTCGCGACCTGCGCGTTCATACTCGCGACAGATACATTCGGCCCGATCACAGACAACGCTGGCGGGATTGTCGAGATGTCGAAGCAGCCTGAGGACATCAGGCGAAGGACAGACAGGCTCGATGCGTGCGGCAACACCACGAAGGCGCTCACAAAGGGTTATGCTATGGCCAGTGCGGCTCTCGCAGCGTTCCTGCTCTTTGGGGCGTACTTCGAGCGGGTCGCCACGAAGAAATTCAATGGCGATCTATCCCTGGCGTTCCATGTGGATATCGCCCAGCCGGACGTGTTTGTCGGAGGGCTTCTCGGGGCCATGCTTGTCTTCCTGTTCGCCTCATTGGCGATCAGAGCGGTCGGCAAGGCCGCATATTCGATGATCAACGAGGTCAGGAGGCAGTTCAAGGCCGACCCTGGCATCATGGCTGGCACTTCGAAGCCGGACTACGCCAGGTGCGTAGACATAGCTACCAAGGGCGCACTCAAGGCGATGGTCCTTCCTGCGCTGTTGCCCGTGCTCGTGCCGGTCAGCTTCGGCATAATCATGAGATACGCTGGCTACGACGCCCCGCAGGCGGTTGGCGCGCTCCTGATGATCGGGACAATCACCGGGATAATGGTCGCGAACATGTTCAACAATGGTGGCGGCGCCTGGGATAACGGCAAGAAGTACATCGAGTCCGGGAACTTCGGCGGGAAGCGCTCGCCTGCACATGCCGCGGCTGTCGTCGGAGACACTGTCGGTGACCCGCTCAAGGACACTGCAGGACCTTCGATACACGTCTTGGTCAAGTTGCTGTCGACTGTCACCCTGGTATTTGTCGGCCTATTCATCGCGTCGTGAAGGAGCTGACTTGTCGGCAAACCATATATATGACCACGGGCATCGAGAAGCCCGCGAGCCATTTCATCAGAGGACTGCACAGATGTACGTGATAGCATCCAAAGAAGATGTCGTCCGGATCCCTCCGAACCTTCTAGGCGAGGACTTCAACGCCCTCGCAGCGCGGCTGACGCAGGCATCTTTCCAGAACAGGGTCGAGGCGGACGGCAGCTACACGGTCCTGGTGAGAAACATAGAGACCATCGGCGAGGGGAGGATCATACACGGCGATGGCGCGGTCTATCAGAAGGTCAAGTTCGAGACGCTCATGTTCCGGCCAGTGCTTCATGAGGTGATCGAGGGCTCGATCTGCGAGATACTCAAGTTCGGCGCGTTCGTTCGGTTCGGCCCGCTGGATGGCCTGCTGCATATCAGCCAGATCATGGATGACAGAATAGACGTCGATATCGAGGGCAGGCGCCTCCTTGGCAAGGACACGAAGCGGGAGCTGAGGCTCGGTGATGCCATAAGAGCAAGGATAGTCTCGCTGAGCATCAACGAGAGGAGCCCCAGGGAGAGCAAGATAGGGCTCACGATGCGCCAGCCAGGCCTCGGCAAGCTGGAGTGGATCGAGGAGGACCGCAAGAAGCGGGAGGAGAAGGACAAGCGATGAAGATCGAGAGGGCATGCAAGCACTGCAGCTTCATCACTGATGACGACAAATGCCCTCTCTGCGGGGGAGACACCTCCAAGGAATGGCAGGGGTACGTCGTCATCATCGACCACACAAAGTCCGAGATAGCCAGGAGAATGGGCATACATGTCAACGGGAAGTTCGCCCTCAGAGTTCGATGAGTCGTTTCCCGAGAAGGACCTCGAGCTCCCGGAGGAGCTCAGGAGCGAGTTGGCAAAGCCCATCGGGAAGCTCGTGAGCGCATGGTCGCTCGGGAAGCAGCTGGGGGGCAGCCCGCGGGTCATAGCCGTGGGCGATGTCGTCACCATCACTCTCCTTCAGATGAAGATGGAGCCAGACGTGGCCGTCTTCGACTACAAGACCCAGAGGTCGGAAGACTACAAGGCCAAGGAGAGGATCTCCAAGATGAGCGGGAGGCTCGTGAAGGTCGAGAACCCCGCAGGGAGGATCACTCGCGCCCTCTGGCGAGCTGTCAGGGACGCGGCTAACGGCGTTGACAGGGTCAAGATAGAGGTCTCCGGAGAGGAGGACCTGGCGTCCCTTGTGGCCATAGCCACGGGACCTGAGGGAGCGCACGTCATATACGGCCTGCCCAAGAAAGGGCTGATGGTCGTCAAGATCGACCCAGAGACTAGAGCTCTGGCAACCGCTGCGATAAAGAAGATGGCACGGTGAGGCAAGATGGAAATAGAGATAGTCGCCAAGAAAGAGAACGAGCTGCTGGACAGAGTTGAGGTCAAGTTCAAGGCTTCGCACCCGAAGGAGGGCACCCCCCAGAGAGACGTAATCAGGGAGAAGCTCTCGTCGATGCTCAAGGCTCCGAAGGAGCGTGTGATAGTCGACGCCATGGATTCCGAGTTCGGGAAGATGGAAACCGTCGGCTATGCGAAGATCTATAAGACCAAGGATGCGGCCATGAAGTACGAGCGCGAGCACGTGCTCGTCAGGAACAAGCTCAAGGAGAAGGTTAAGGTCGAGAAGAAGAAGGCTGGTGCACCTCCGCCGAAGCCGACCGCGGCTCCAGCGGCCGCCGCTGCGCCAGCACCGGCGACGGAGAAAAAGGAGCCAGAGAAGAAAGAGAAGAAGTGATTCCCTTAGGAGTGTGACATTCAATGGCTGACGAGAAGAAGGCCCCGAAGGCCAAGACACCGAGGAAGGCGAAGAAGGACGCGTACAAGATCGAAGGCGGGAAGGTCACGCGCCTGAAGAAGCACTGTCCCAAGTGTGGCCCTGGCGTTTTCATGGCAGAGCACGATGACCGGGTCTCCTGCGGCAAGTGTGGATACACCGAGTTCAAGAAGAAGTGAAGGTGACTTCGATGCCAGGAGCCTGCTATCTCTGCACGGAGCATGGTCCAGACTCCTGGGTTGGCGTGCGCTTTCATCTTATGCATGATCGTGCTACTGATGATCATCCTTGACTGTTGAAGGAAACGCTCCCCATTGATGTGTCCACAGGATTGTACATGAACATTATCTGGTAGTAGTCTGTGGTTACGAGAGTGCCACTCTCAGGGACCAACGTGAGAGAATCTCCAGGGTCGATTACACCATTCCCCTGAGCGTCTCTGACGAACAGACGGACGTTCAACAGGCCGAGTTGCTTCACTCCCAAGTCTTCGATCATCGGCCCAGTTCCGGTGAGGTTCTCGGATGACAGGTGCCAGACTAACCAGTAGGAGGCATTTGAAATCACGTATATCGATGACTGGTCCCAAGGGACTGTGTCAGTAGTGTATTGCACCGAGACCGATATTTCCGCTTCCGAGATTGTACCACCAGCAAATAGACCTGGAGTGAGGTTGTTGGTCCATCTCAAAAGGCCATTCTTGTTGAGGACAACATACGAGGAGATGTGGACATACTCCGTTGTGTTGTCATCCCATACGACCGGCGTACTCAGGTCCAAGAGATAGGTGCGGAATCCGCTCTCCGTTGACGGCTCGCGAAGTCCAGAGAGAACGAACCAATCGCCTCTGTCCAGAAGGCCATCAATATCGGAATCTACGTAAGTGAGATTTCCATGGCTGCCAGTCGTAGATTCAAGGGGCTGGAGTCTGTCCAACTCGCGCCCATAATCCTGTTGTCTCATTAGGTCTATGTATTCCCCGGCAAAGCTCTTTGTACCAGCCCGCAGACTGCAATTATACGAATTCAATGACAGAAGCTCATCCGCCCATAGAACACTGATATTAATCCTTCCGTCTGGGAGCGCTCTGGGATACAGATCATATCCGCCGACGAAAACAGTCTCCTTCACCACCACTTCCATGGACGGAAGGGTCACCAGGTTTGGGAAGTCAAGCTGGGGCGAGTAGACGTGAGTCTCGTCATTGCACTCGCTCCACTCGAACCTCACCTCTTTTCTTATGGTTTCGCCAATGCTGTAGGGAACATCTCCCCAGACCACAAGATGCAAGTAGCCGTAGTTGTCCAATTCGATGAAGGAGAGCAAGCCATGGTTGATCATATTGCTGGATATCCCCGTGACCCTGCCCTCAACAACAATGGTCCTTCCCGCGAGGCTGTGCCGGAAGCCTGGTGCATCAGGAGTGTCTGCAATTGCGGCGGCGACGTCTTCGATGTTCCATGATTTGTAGTACAAGTACCATATCACAGTGCCAGCAGAACCGACAACAACAATGGCGATGACGATCGCCAAGACGCGTTTCTGGGTCATGCGCTCCTTTGGCGGCTTTCCCTCTGCCATCTGCTCACTTCTTCTTAGGCATATGCTCTTTCTCAATCTGCTTCGCCGAGATGCATCGTTGGTAACAACTTCATGAGCTTTCATCGTTGCGTTGATTTCGGTTGATTTGGACTCGTGTGAACCCCGATTGTTACCAAAGGTTCAAATGGCGAAGCAGAATTCGGGCTGACCAGGCATCGTCTAGAATCAAGGAGTCTGATTTCCATCGAGATCTGGTTCCCGCTGTCTGTAGGAGTCGCGGTCCTGTGGGGCCTTGGTGGCGTGTTCGCCAAGTTCAGCACGGGAAAGCTTGGGGTAACCCGCATCGCCATGCTCATATTCTTTGTTGAAGGCTCGTTGTATAGTCTCGCCTTCCTTCTTTGGAGAGAACCCGTGAGGATAACGCTCGGGGACGGGCTTCTCGCAGGCATGTCATGCATGATCGGAATCACTGGCTATCTATGCTATTTCGAGTCCATCATGGACGGCCAGGTTTCAATTGCTGGGACCATATCGGCTGCGTACCCCGCCCTTGCTGTGATCGGCGCGGTCTTGCTTCTTTCGGAAACTATGACCCTTATCCAGACCATTGGAGTCATTGCCATAATCGCTGGCATAATAGGCCTGTCCTACGATTGGCATGCGCCCGGATCAAAAGCCCTCACGGGGCGCTCACTGTTTTTCTCATTGGCAGCTTTCATCACGTGGGGCGTTTGGAGTCTGACGTCCAAGATGGCGATAGATGAGGTAGGGGCTGGTAACATATTCGTATTCTATGTTTTGGCGGCGGTGACGATGCCGCCAGTTTATGCCATCATTCGCAGAACATATCCGCCTTCCCTGAAGGCGACGGACCCGTCGCGCCTTGCCTGGACTTTCGGCGCAGTTGCCCTTGCAATAAACGTTGTCGGTGCCTGGCTTTTCTCCTTCGCCCTGCAGGATGGGAACGCCTCCCTGGTGATCCCGATATCAACTGCCTATCCCATCGTGACTGTCGTGCTCGCAGTTCTGATCCTCAAAGAGAAGGTGAGCCGTCCTCAGGCAGGCGCACTCTTCGCAGTGCTTGCTGGGCTGATAGCCATCGGATTGACCGTATGAGTTCGCTCAATGCAGTCCTGCCAACATAGATATACAGACACCGCTTTTCAAAAGACTAGGGCCTGTAGTGTAGCTAGGATATCACAGGGGCCTCCGGAACGCCTGTCGATGGGGCGCTGGAGACAGCCCCGAACTCGGGTTCGAAAGGCCATGCAACGCGCGGATGCTGGCCCGAATGTCCCGACAGGCCCGCTTCTATCCCCCACTAGTCTATTATATGGGGGCATTAATGAGGAACCCGATGCACCTAACGCGCGAAGAGGAGAGGGTCCTGGACGGCGAGGAAGGGGAGGCACGTCGCAAGGCCATGGAGATTGTCGTCGCCCTAGGGGAGATATACGGCGCCAAGCGGCTCATCCCGATTGCCTCCGCTCAGGTTTCGGGCGCGTCTTTCAAGACCATCGGGGACGCTGGAATCAAATTCCTCGAAGACTTCTCGTCGGGCGCGAAGGTCAGAGTCAGGACGACAGTAAACCCGCTCGGGCTCGACCTGAAGCGTTGGGAATCCATGGGCGTTGATGAGCAGTTCTTTTCGAAGCAGGCAAGGATCGTCGGGGCGTACGAATCGATGGGTCTGGAACCTATCTATACATGCACGCCCTATCTTTCCGGCAACCGCCCTCGGAGAGGTCAGCACCTAGCCTGGGCGGAATCATCCGCAACGGTGTTCGCCAACTCTGTTCTCGGGGCGATGACCAACAGAGAAGGTGGTCCCTCGGCACTCGCGGCCGCCATAATCGGCAAGACGGCCGAATACGGGCTTCATTTGAAGGAGAACAGAGCCCCCAAGGTGAAGATAACTCTAGAGGGTATTCCAGACGGCCTGGTCCCTCTGGCTGGATACGTTGTCGGAAAGATCGCGGGAAACCGGATTCCTTTGATAGAGAATTTGGATCTCTCACTCGACCATCACAAATCCTTCGGAGCCGCGATGGCAGCAACGAGCGCGGTCTCCATGTATGTCTATCGGAACCGAGGAGGCCACGAAAAGGCAGACGCAAGCCAGGTGGAGGAGTGCGTCTCTGTTCCTGCGTCTGAGCTTCGAGATTGTGCCGAAGGACTCAAGGGCGAAGACAGGTGGGATCTTGTCGCAATCGGGTGTCCACACTGCTCCCCCGCTGAGCTCAGAGGAATGGCCAAGAAGCTGAAAGACAGGAAGCCCGCAGGAGGATCGGAAGTATGGTTCTGTACCTCCCGACACGCGTACGCAGCCTGTCCCAAGGAAGTTGGGATCTTGCACAAGTTTGGAAAGGTCATATGCGACACATGCATGGTCGTCGCACCAATCGAAGAGATGTACAAGACAACCGCCTCTGATTCCGGCAAGGCGATGGTGTACTTGCCCACACTTGGAAAACAGAGAGCGTCATTCAGACCTACCAGCGCCCTATTGGAGGCGATATCACGATAATGCCTGGGAGGAAGATCCGAGCGGGCACAGCTTCTGGCAAGGCGGTCGTGTGCTCTGCCCCCATATCCTTTCTCGGGGGCGTTGACCCCGCGAACGGTAGGATACTGGATGCGGACTGCGACGCGAAGGGGCTCAGCGTCGCAGGAAGAGTGCTGTGCTTCCCATACGGAAAGGGGAGCACTGTCGGGTCGTATGCCATGTACCAGCTTAGACTAAATGGCGTGGCACCGGCTGCCATCGTGAATTCCACCGCTGAACCTATTGTTGCGACCGGGGCGATAATTGCTGAAATACCCATGATCGCCGGGATTGACGTATCGCTCATCAGGAACTCAGACGACGCAGTCGTCTGCGCAGACGAAGGCACTTTGGAGCTCCCGAGTGTCTCCGAGAAGCACGTCGTAACGAACATACTCAGGTACAAGGGTCGCATCCTTCTTCTGAAGAGAAGCAACAGCGTCGGCTCCTATCGCGGCCAGTGGGCTGGAGTGTCGGGATACATGGAACCGCACGAGCCAGATGAGAGCGCCGCGCGAAGAGAACTCGAGGAGGAGGTCGGGTTGGGCAGGTCGAAGCTCATCAACAGAATCCCGCCTGAGCGTTTCAGAGATGCGGATATCGTGTGGTGCGTTCATCCGTTCCTGTTTGATGTCAAGGACAAGTCGATAAGTCTAGATTGGGAGCACCAAGCATACGAGTGGGTCTTGCCTGAGGACGTGGCAAAGTACCCGACAGTCCCAGGGCTTCAGAAGATAGTCTGTCGACTCTTGGAGTAGCATCCATCTAGCCCGTGATCGTGTAGTCGACTTCCCTCTCTAGAAGGTTCAGCTGGTGGCTCTCCAGGGTCGACCTGTTCACGGCCATCAAGAGGATGGACTGATTGATGGCGACCTGGTCCCTCAGGGACTGGATGAGCCGCAGAACCGTGATGAAGTTGTTGTTGGTTATGAGGTACTCCAGCCCGTCCAAAAGGACTATGCCTCCCCCCGCCTGGGAGAGGAACTGTTCGAGCGAGATGCTCAGCTTCTCAAGGTCCTTCGGGCGAATGGCGTTGTCCCTGCCGACATTCGACAGCCAGATGACAGGCGTGTCCTTCATGTCGAACTTGCTCCTGATCTTCGCTGGGTAGTTCCTCGTCACGCAGAACCCCTTCATGCCCTTCCCGAGCGTCTTTACGAACAGGTTGTACGAGGTCTCCGGCTTGTCCTCCTCCACCAGGTACGTGAACGAGCGCTCCAGCTCTGCGAGCGTCGGCGGGGCCTTTGCAGCGGCCGGGGCTGGCCTGTTGACCTCATCCACAACCTTCGCAAAGGTGTCCATGAGCCTGCCGGCGAGGTCAACAGAGATTCCATTGACCTTCACTAGGTCGTCGATGGTCGTCGACTTGATCGTCTGTGAGGAGACATACCCCGCCTCAAGGAGCGCAGTCGCTGTCTGCTCGTCCAGGCCTTCGACAGTCCTAAGCTTGTCAAGGTAGGTTGCGTGAGGCGTGTATGTGGTCGCAGCGGGAGCAGCCGCCTCTGCAGGCGATGGCGCGAGCGTTTCCGATACGGCGGGAGCCGCGGACCTAGCCTCCTCCCTGTGAAGGTAGTCGTAGATCCTCATTGCGTCGCCCTGGGACAGCCCTCCGACAGTGGCAACGTCGTTTGGTTTCGCCGCCTTGAGCGCGTCAAGGCTCTTGTAGCCAGCTTCGTGGAGCTTGATCGCCTTGTCGACCGACATCCCAGGTATGGCCGCGATCGCGTCGATGTTCTGTTTCATCTTGAGCGATGTCACACCCACGAGGAGAGCCTCGCTGGCGACGTTCCACTCGACGATGTAGTCCCCTTTGGGCCCGGTGACCGTCTCGAACTGCCTCGCCCTGGTCTCTCTGGAGATATGGTCCTTCCATGTGTCTATGAAGGCCTCGACCTTCGGAGAGCACTCGATCTCAGTCCTGATGAACTCCTCGACGTTGAGGCCCATGTCTTTCCTCATCTGCTGGATGCGCCTAATGATTTCCCGTGCGAACCCCTCAGCCTCCAGAGCCTGGGTCTGCTCTAGGTCTAGGTAAATTATGCCCTTGGAGAACTCCGCGCTGACGACATCTGGGGGCAGGGTGGATGTGAAAGAGACCATGTTCGGCAGGATCTTCACGAGCTGCCCCTCGATTCCGAGGGAATACTCGCCCTTGTCTATGCCCGCCTTGATGGATTTCGCGGGCCTGTTCTTGAGCAGGACGGCAATCTTGCTAGACCACTGCCTGTAGACCTTTCCGATGGCGTTCGGATTAGGGACTACGCTGAGCAACATCTCGTCCCACTCCTCGCCCATTGGCACCATCTGCAGGTCCTTGATGTTGTTCTGGGAGAGTATCGAGTCCTTGAGCTGGAGCAGGGTCTCCGCAGCCTCTTCGTTGTTCGCCTTGACCACGATCCTCTTGACCGGCCACCGCAGGTTGATGTTGGCCTCCTGTCGGATCCTTGCGACCGTCTCGGAGATCTCCCTGACGAGGTTCATCCCGTCCTCGAGGTTGGTGTCTATCCACTTCGAATCGGGCGCTGGCCACGGAAGCATGTGCACGCTTTCGGGCTTGCCCACGAGGTTCCCGAATATCGACTCGGATATGTATGGCGTGATCGGCGCGAGCATCGTGACAGATACCGAGAGCGCCTCGTGCAGCACCCTGAAGGCTGCGAGCTTGTCCCTGTCCTCGCCCTCCTTCCAGAGCCTGTCCCTGACCAGTTTGACATACCACCGGGACATGTCGCCAGTGATGAAGTCCTCGAGCATCCTCACAGCTCTGTGTATCTCGTACACCTCCAGGGCGGCGCTGGCGTCGCGCTTGAGTGTCTCGATCCTAGACATCATCCACTTGTCCTCAGGGCGCATCGAATCTGCTAATGAGTCCAGCCTCACAGGGCTGGCATCGAACTTGTCTATCGACATGTAGAGCGCGGCGAACTTGTAGACGTTCCAGAGTATGTTGAGAGTCCTGTTTGCTGCCTTCACGCCATCCAGCTGGAACTGGACGTCTTCCCAGGGCGCGTTCGCTTTGAGCAGGTAGAACCTTAGCGAATCCGCCCCAAGCGTGTTCACTACTCCAATGGGGTCGATCGCCGTGCCCTCGCTCTTGGACATGGCCTCTCCCGTGGGTGTGAGCGCCCAGCCGTGCATGAGGACGGAGTTATACGGCGACCGGCCGAACGCAACGACGCCCGTAACAAGCTGGGAGTAGAACCAACCCCTGGTCTGATCGTGCGCCTCCGTTATCCACTCGCTCGGCCACCACTTGTCGAACTCCTCTTTCTTGGCGGGGTAGCCCAAGGATGCCCAAGAGCACACACCAGCGTCGAACCAGACATCCAGGACGTCCGGGACCCTCGTCATGGTCTTGCGGCACTTGTTGCATTCGAAGGTGAGGTTATCGATCCAAGGCCTGTGGACGTCCATCCCTTCGACGTAGCCCCTAGCACTCCTCAGCTCTTCCAAGGACGACACGACCTTGATGTTTCCACAGACGCATTTCCAGACCGGCAGTGGGGTTCCCCAGTATCTCTGCCTGCTGATGCACCAGTCTCTCGCGTTCGAGATCCAATCTTTCTCCCTGCCTGAGCCGGCCCAGTTAGGGAACCACTTGACCTTCGAGTTCGCCTCATCGAGCGCGCTCTTGATCTCAGTCACCTTCAGGAACCACTGTTCAGTGACCCGGTGTATGATTGGCTTCTTGCATCTCCAGCAGTGCCCGTATCTGTGGGTGATTGTCCCTTGGTGAAAGAGCGCTCCACGCTCTGCCAAATCGGTAAGAATGATGCTGTTCGCTTCTCTGACATTCCTGCCGCCATAGTGCTCGCCAGCCTCGTCAGTGTACGCTCCAGTCTCGTCGACCGGCGAGTACGGTTCGAGGTTGTGCGCCAAGCCTATGTCGAAGTCCTCAGGGCCATGCCCGGGAGCTATGTGGACTATGCCCGTGCTCTCAGTTGTGACGGTCTCCGAGCCAAGCACTGCGTGCACCCACTCCCCTTTTATCCGCTTCTGATAAGGCACGAGATCCTCCAACGGGTGCTTGTACTGCAGCCCGATGAGGTCCTCGCCGACTATGGTCTTGAGTATCCTAAGGTCCTCGATGCCAGCAATGGTCCGGAGCTCCTCGACCTTCTCCTCTAGCAGTATCAGCGTTTCCTCGACCATGCCTCGCCTGACGCGCACCACCGCGTACTTGAACCCCGGGTGCACGGCAGCGGCAATGTTCCCGGGTATGGTCCATGGTGTGGTCGTCCATACAAGGAGGAATTCTCCAGGCCTTCCGGCAATCGGGAGTTTAACATAAATCGACGGGTCGGTCTCATCGAAGTATTCTATCTCCGCCTCTGCGAGTGCGGTCTCGCACCTCGGGCACCAGGGCAGCACCCTCAAATCGGTCATGAGCAGGTTCTTGTCGTAGGCCTGCCTGAGGGTCCACCAGACCGATGCCATATAGCTCGGGTCGATAGTGAGGTACGGATTGTCCCAGTCCATCCACACGCCCAGGGACTTGAACTCCTCCGTCATCTTCGATTTGTACCTGAGGGCGTACTCGCGGCAGGTGCTGACGAACCTGTCGATCCCCTGGGTCTCGATCTCCTTCTTGCTCTTTATGCCGAGCGCCTGCTCGACCTTGACCTCTATTGGAAGCCCGTGCATGTCATAGCCTGGCTGGTCCCTGACCTTCAGGCCCTGCATCCTGCGGTACCTTACTACCGCATCCTTGAGGACCTTGTTCCAGGCAGTGCCGATATGGATCGAGCCCGTAGTGTACGGTGGGCCATCTAGGAAGTAGTAGGGCTTGTCAGCTTCGTGGGCACGCTTGACCTTCTCGTAGATACGAGTGCGTTCCCATAGCGCCCTAGTCTCTTTTTCCAATTGGACGGGGGAGTAGTTCTCGTCGACTTGGCGCATAAGCAATTCCGCTAGACGATATTGATGGGAGGTATTTTAAAGATTGGCGGTTGAGTTCCAGTCAATGTAACTCTGGCCAAGCTCCGAATCTTCGCTCCGAGTGCTGGAGAAGATGAGTCGTGCTGAACGGGGCAGAGTCAACCACATGGTGGGCAGTAGGAGGATGCAGTTTCTGGCGCCTGCTGGTTCGAGATACCACCCGATGCAGATTCCGCGTGAGCTCACCGGATCCATGAATCGAGGTTCTTCTGAGCGACCGCGTCAGTCCGCGAAACCAGCCGGGCGAGGACCGCGTCAACCCTGTCGACTGAGAAACCGTGCTTGTCACACATTATCCTTCTAACGGCTTCGGGATCGACATTCTTCCATCTCAGGGCGTAGTCGCTCGTTACCTCGGGCTCGAGAAATATCCTCCTGATCTCGGGAAACTCGGGGGGTACCTCTAGCTTTCCATCCAACGGAACCTTCTCCAGAGCCCCGTACTTCTTGATTATTGTCAGGGCCCTCTTCGGCCCGACACCCCTGATTCCGTCATTGAAGTCGGTGCCGATCAGGATGCTCATGTCAACGAGCTGCTCCCTTGTCACTTGGAGCGCGGTCAGAACATCCGTCAATGTTATGACAACTGGCACCACATCCACCATCTTGCCCGATGGCAACCTGCGCTTGCCCGCCAGCGTCAGGTTCCTCACAAGCGTGGGGGTCCCAAAAAGGATCGCGTCGAAATCCTGAGACGCCCCAGCCCAGACATCTCCTTTCCTGGCCATGTATCCCATCTGGGCCTCACCCTCGCTCGGGGCTGAAACCCAAGGGATCCCCAAGGCGTCCAGAAGCGATTTGGATTCCGCGATCATCTCTTCCGTGATCCTCGAGGTTCTGGATGCCTTCGAAAGCGCAGTCTTGAGGTCTCCTCTCTCGAGCGCCTCCTTCCATTCCTTTTCGGCCTGTTGCTTCAGCTCTCGCCGGGCATCCAGGGTCTTCTTCTTCAGCTCCGGCGGCTTTCCATCGAACACGTAGACAGGTCTTATGCCAAGCTCCAGAAGGGTAGCGCTGCGGTAGTAGAGCCCTGACAGATGAGATGTGACCCTTCCGTCCCGGTCCATGAGGGGCGTGCCATCGGGCTGACGGATGTTGGATAGGAATTGATAAAGTGTGTTGAAGGCATCAATCGCAATTGACCTTCCGGATAGGTCCTTGAGTTCAAGAGGCTGCCCTTTCACCAGGCCAGAGATGTCTACTCCCATGTGTTCACCTCAAGCCAGCTAGGGCGCGGTCACGCAAAATCCCCGAACTCATGTGCCTGAGGTCCCGTCATCGCTAGCCATTGGCAGGAAGAAAAGCAGAAACGCGACCCCGAGCCATGCCGCGACAACAATCAGCAGGAAGACGTTCGCCTTGAATATGATGCCCAGTATCAACAGAGCCAAGGGCATCACGAATGTGAGGTATGTGAGGATCGGGTGCTCGGATATCTTGTCCGCCATATGATCTAGCCAACCTTAGAACGCAAGGGCATATTAATCCTTTGAGCCTCCACAGGCCCTCAGACCATCGATGGCTTTCTTCATGTCAGGCGCCTTGAACACTGCAGTGCCTGCTGCGAGTATGTCCGCTCCCGCTCGGGCGGCAGCATCTCCAGTCTCCAAGTTTATCCCTCCGTCGATCTCCACGGGAACGCGAACGCCGATCCGCTCCATCTCCTTCTTCGCCTGGTCAATCTTAGGAAGGACCTCGGGGATGAACGGCTGCCCCCCAAGGCCGGGGTTCACCGACATCACCAATAGCAGATCGATGTCCCGGAAGTAGGGGAACGCATTCTGTATGGCGGTTGGGGGATTCACGGCAAGGCCAGCCTTCTTGTCGAGAGTCCTTATCGCCCTCAGTGTCTCTCTTAGGTCCTGCTCGGCTTCCAGGTGGACCTCTATTATGTCGGAGCCGCCCTCTGCGAACGCCTCAATATGCCGCTCAGGATGTGTGATCATGAGATGGGAGATGAACGGGAGACGACTGTACTTCCTAAGGCTCTTGACCGTCGAAGGCCCGATTGTGATGTTCGGCACGAAGAAGCCGTCCATGACGTCGATGTGAATGTAGTCTGCCCCAGCCTCGGTGACCCGCCTGACCTCATCACCAAGTCTGGAGAAATCCGCAGCGAGAATGGATGGAGCGACTTGTGGCATGTACCCGATGAAACGCGAATGGCGTAATATGTGTTTTGGTGAATGTGGCTCGTGCGAACTGTTTTAATACAATCATTCGGATTAGGCGGGTATGCCAGAACCGAAGCACGCCCTCGAGATGCCCAGGAAGTGTGACATCGAAGGGTGCAAGGCAGATGCCGAGAGGACGATATCCGGCAAGAAGGTCGAGAATGCTGGGATGAAGCTCTCTTCCGACCCGTCCAAGGGCGCCCACCTTTGCAGATCCCACTACAAGGAGTTCAAGAAGAAGACGAAGACGGACAGGACCTTCGAGCGCCTGGGCTGGTAGGGGCGGACTCTCTACAAAGCCGCTTGTCGGGCCCAAAAATTGGATATACTTCAGCCTGCTTTTCGTGCGATGAAGCCAGAGACCATCCAGCTGTTGTCGAGCGCGGGCGTTTTCGGGCCAGCGGTCATCGTGCCCCTGATCTTACAAGATAGTTTCGGGGCAACAAAGGACATCATAGGCTTCATCGCGGGCGGATTCGCAGGTGCAGGATTCGTCTCCAGCTACATCTTCGGACGCGCGTCTGATCTCTACGGAAGGCGAATCATCCTTCTCGCGGGCTTGATGCTGACAGGAGTTGCGATACTCATCCAAGCGGGGTCTTTGTTTCTTGGAGGCCTAGCGGGCTTCTCCGCTGCTAGGATCTTGATCGGGTTTTGTTCAGGCATATTCCCTGCAGCCCTGCTGGCGTTCGCATACGAGTCCAAGAGCAAGATGGGAAAGTTCAGCGCATGGGGGGCGGCTGGCTGGGGAGTGGGCAACTTGGCCGTCGGCCTCTTCGGGGCGTTCTACGAGGGGGCGTACATCTTCTGCGCTGCGATAGTGTTCGCCTCGTACGCGATAGCCCTGACCTTGCCGTTCCCAAAAGAGGTGAGGATGCAGGTCCCTCTCTTCCCCGCGGCCCTGATCAAACGAAACGCTCCGGTCTATGTCTCGATGCTGATCCGGCACACGGGAGCCAACATGATATGGGTGACGTACCCTCTCTTCCTCGCGAGCATAGGCGCGGATGTCGAATGGATTGGCATCATATACGCCGTTAATGCTTTCGGACAGTTCTTTGTCATGAATTATCTCGACAGATACGACCCGGCCATGCTGGTTGCGGTCGGACTGGGGAGCTCGGCAGTGACATTCTTCACCTTCTTGTTGGCGCGGAGCTACTGGGAGATCATACCATGCCAGATACTCCTCGCTGCCTCCTGGGGTTGCCTCTATGTGGGCAGCCTCCGGTATGTCATGGACAAGAACAAGGAGAAGGCCACCGCGACCGGGATTCTCTCCAGCGTCATGAGCATCTCGGGGATTGCAGGGCCCGTCCTCGGGGGGGTTGCCGCGACAGCCCTAGATTTCAAAGGGACCATAACCGTCGCGTCCGCGATGTCTGTAGTGGCGTTGGCAATCTTTCTCTACGAGCTCAGGCGCTCGGGTGAGTTTTATCGTATAAGAGCGCGTTCGAAGGCTGGACCATGAGGATAGTCTTTCTAGGCACCGGCGGAACATATCCATCGAAGTTCAGAAACGTGACGTCGATTGCTGTTCAGATGCCCTCAGAGGTTTTGATGTTCGACTGCGGCGAGGGCACCCAGCGCCAGCTCATGTTCTCCCCTGTGTCCTTCATGCGCATAGGCAAGATCTTCATATCGCATCTCCACGCAGACCACTTCCTGGGCCTGCCAGGGCTAATACAGAGCATGAGCCTGAACAGCAGGGAGGACGAGCTCAGAATCTACGGCCCAGATGGCATGGAGGACACTGTCAGGTCGATACTTAGCCTCGGCTACTTCAAGAGCGGATACAAGATAACCGCTCAGGACCTCGCCCCAGGAACGACCCTCGAGTTTGACACCTACTCCGTCAAATGCATCGAAGCATCCCATACAGTACCCTCCCTCGCATTCTCGCTCGAGGAGGCGTCTCGGCCTGGAAAGTTCGATGTCGGGAAGGCGAAGAGGCTCGGCATCCCCGAGGGACCTCTCTACAGACGGCTTCAGCAGGGAAAGCCCATCACCGTCGAGGGCAGGCAGATAATGCCGGAGGAAGTGCTCGGATCGCCCAGGAAAGGTCGGAAGATCGTCTATACGGGCGACACCAAACCGAGCCAGGGAATAGTCGAGCTTGCTAGGGACGCGGACGTGTTGATCCACGACTGCACCTTGGATTCCAGCCACAAGGATCTCGCTGCGAGTTTCGGTCATTCAACTGCTACGGAGGCCGCGCTAGTTGCAAAGGAGGCTGGCGTACACCTGCTCTTCCTTGTTCATCTGAGTCCGAGGTACGACGATGGCGAGATCCTGGAGAGAGAGGCGAAGCAGGTCTTCAAGAACTCGAAGGTCGCGGAAGAGCTCTCGGAGCATATCATCCGTTACCGAGATTGAGACCGCATTGATTATTGTGGCATGCGCCTCTATCCCTTGACGATGGAGCTAGGGACATTCTCGATAGTCGCCAGGGATCGGAAGAAGGCGGAGTTCGGAGTTGCGTCTGCAACCGCGGCCCCGTGCGTGGGAGCGTTCCTGCCGCACGCTTTGGAGGGCGTTGGCGCGATCGCGTCGCAGGCATGGGTAAATGTGAACCTGGGTTACCAGGGATTGCAGCTCATGGCCTCCGGGTTGTCCGTTCAAGTGGCGCTTGAGGCGTTGCTGAGGCAGGACAATGGCCGGGCCAGGAGGCAGGTCATCGGGATCGATGCGTCCTCGGCGTTCGGGTATACTGGTGATGAGTGTTCGGGCGCAAAGGGGCATCTCCTGGAGGATGAATTCGCTGTCGCTGGCAACATCCTGGCTGATGTCCGGGTTTTGGACGAGATGGCGGAGGCGTTCAAGAAGTCCAGGGGGGAGCTGAGCCAGAGGCTCATGTCCGCCCTCGAAGCTGGCCAAGCCGCCGGGGGAGATTCCCGGGGCAAGCTTTCGTCTGTCCTCGTCGTCGCTTCTCCCCATCCAAGGCTGTACCACAATCTGAGGGTAGACCTTAGCGACAATCCGGTAGCCGATCTCAGGGAACTCTATTCAAGATGCGAACGCCTCCAGGCAGAGATTGGAGACCTAGAGGACGGCGAGATACTCAGACGAAGGGTTCACAAGGTGGATCGGCTGCCGCCTATCAGGTAACGCCATTCCGTGTGGTTCCGATATTGCTTTATAGCTAGGTCCGATTCACCGAAGTTCCAGAAGCTTGGGATCAACAAGCTTTCGTCACGACCCCATGCTTCCCGTCGGGCAGAAACGACAACGGATGTAGTTGAGGGGGAACTAGCGCATGGCACTGCTTGAGGTCTCGGAGTTGAGGACTTATTTCAAAACGCAAGAGGGTGTGCTGAAGGCGGTCGACGGGATCGACTTCGTATTGGACAAGGGCCAAGCGATGGGTCTTGCAGGCGAGTCCGGCTGCGGGAAGACAACAGCGGCTCTATCAATCATGAAGCTGCTGCCCGCAAATGGCTACATAGCGAGTGGCTCGATCATGTTCATGGGACAGAACATGGCCAAGGTGACCGGGGACAAGTTGAGGGCCATTAGATGGCGTGACATATCAATCATTTTCCAGGGCGCGATGAACGCTCTGAACCCCGTCAAAAGGGTCGGGGATCAGATCGTCGAGCCCATACTGCTCCACGAGAAGGTTGATGAGGCCGTTGCCGAGAAACGCGTGAAGGAGCTATTCGAGCTGGTCGGGATCAACCCGAACAGGATAAGGGAGTACCCGCACGAATTCAGCGGCGGGATGAGGCAGAGGGTAATGATCGCGATGGCCTTGGCCTGCAAGCCGAGGCTAGTCATATGCGATGAGCCAACGACAGCGCTAGATGTTATGATCCAGGCGCAGATTCTGCAGCTCCTGAAGAACCTCCAGAGAGAGCTCGAACTGGCGATGATCATCATCTCCCACGACCTGTCCGTTCTCGCGGAAACCTGCGAGTTCCTGTGCATCATGTACGCGGGCAAGATTGTCGAGCGCTCGACGGCCCTGGAAGTATTCGAACACCCACAGCATCCCTACACCAAGGGGTTGATTGGCGCCTTCCCGAACATCAAGGGCGACAAGAAAATGCCCGCGTCCATCGCAGGGAACCCGCCAAACCTGATACACCCACCTGTTGGCTGCAGATTCTCACCCAGGTGCTACATGGCAGCGGACATCTGCCAGAAAGAGGAGCCTCCGTTGCTGGAGGTTCTCCCCGGCCACTTCGCTGCGTGTCACTTTGTCAAGCCGGAGGTGAGGTAGATGGTCAAGGACGTCGTCGTTGTGAAGGACCTTGAGGTCTGGTTCCCCGTTAGGAGAGGATTCATGGAGAGCCTCATAACCAAAGAACAGAAGTTTGTGAAGGCGGTCGACGGGATCTCCTTCAACATCAAGGATAAGGAGATATTCTGCCTGGTTGGCGAGTCCGGCTGCGGCAAGACCACGACGGGAAAGGCAATCCTGAGGCTGGTCGAGCCGACACATGGAACTGTCAGTTACTTCGGAGGGGGCAAGGAGAAGCTGATGAAAGAGCTCGTCGAAGAGGCGCTCTCATCCAAAAGGATTGACCAGACAGTTGCTAACAAGCTCATGACGAACGGTGGCCTCGATGTTCGGTCCCTGCCAAGGAACAAGATGAAGATGCTCAGGCAGAAGATGCAGATAATCTTCCAGGATCCCTACGAGTCCCTCAATCCAAAGCAATCAATCTACGACATCGTAGCTGAGCCTCTGGTCGTCAACAACCTCGGTGTCAACGAGGCAGACCGGGAGAAGAGGGTCATCCAGGCCCTTGAGGACGCGGGCTTGAGACCGCCCCAGGACTTCATGTGGAGGTACCCCCACGAGGTATCCGGTGGGCAGAGGCAGAGAGTGGGCATCGCAGGCGCGCTCGTGCTCAGGCCGGAGTTCCTTGTGGCCGACGAGCCGGTGTCCATGCTTGACGTGTCCATCAGATCCGAGATCCTGAAGCTGATGCTGGATTTGAGGCAGACACTTGGCCTGTCGTTCTTGTTCATAACGCACGACCTGAGCGTCGCATATGTGTTCAGCGACAGGATTGGCATCATGTATCTCGGAAAGATCGTCGAGCTCGGTCCAACGGAGGAGGTAATACACGGGCCTAGGCATCCGTATACGAAGGCTCTCATATCCGTCGTCCCGAGGCCAGACCCGAGGTCGAAGACTGAGAAGATCATCCTGAAGGGCGAGAGGCCAGACCCCTCGAACATACCCCCGGGATGCAGGTTCCACCCTAGGTGCCCGTTCGCGATGGAAATCTGCAAGAAGACGGAGCCGAACCCGGTCTTCGTATCGACCGAGCACTGGGTTTCATGCCACCTGGAGACCGGAGCTGGAAGCACTTGACACGGCCTAGGGCCAGAGAATCGGGGCTGTCGTTCGGCATAATGCCAACTGGGAAAAGGAACTCGATCTCTGACATCCCCGGAGTCAAGGTAGGCCACTGTAGCATCATATCCGGAAGCGGGGCTCTCATACCGGGCAAAGGGCCTGTGAGGACCGGCGTGACCGCCGTCCTTCCGCATGGCGACGACCTGTTCGAGAGGCCTGTCAAGGGCGCCTACTTTGACCTCAACGGTTGTGGCGGACTTCTAGGGTCTCTCCAGATAGATGAGTTCGGCATCATCGAAACGCCCATCATGCTGACGAACACGATGTCCATTGGAGCTGTTGCAGATGCATTGGTAAGGCACATGATGAGGAGCAACCGGAGCGCTGGAGTGTCGGGGGACACAATCATACCGATCGTCTCGGAGTGCGACGACAGCTTCTTGAATGATTCGAGGGGGCTGCACGTCAAGGAAGAGCATGTTTCGTATGCTCTTAACAAAGCGAGCGAGGAGGTCGGGGAGGGTTCCGTCGGGGGAGGAACCGGCATGACGTGCTGCGACTTCAAGGGAGGCATCGGGACCTCCTCCAGGACGTTCGAGACCTCATCGGGCACGTACACGGTCGGTTCTTTGGTGATGGCAAATCACGGGATCAGGGAGGACCTGATGATAAAGGGTGTCCCTGTCGGGCGGCTGCTGGAGACTCAGAATCCGAGACGAGTTGAGCAGGGTTCGATCGTGATGGTTGTCGGCACGGACGCTCCCCTGGACGCGCGACAGCTGCTGCGAATGGCCAAGCGAGGAGGGATGGGGCTCGCGCTCACAGGATCATGTTCCAACAACGGAAGCGGGGACATAGTGCTCGCGTTCTCGACCGCCAATCAGCATGACAGATTCAAGGTTGATGGCCTCGTCAGGGAGGAACTTATGCTCGATGGGGACCTCTCCCCTATCTTCCGAGCAACCGTCGATGCCACGGAGGAATCCATAGTCAACTCGCTCTTCAAGGCTGGCACGATGGATGGCAGAGACGGGAATGTATCTCCGGGCCTCCCGATTGAGGAGACTCTTGAGCTCCTTAAGACGCACAAACAGCTCACCTGAGCCTCCGCGACTATCGAGTCAGATAGGTTTTTCATGGCCGAAGTCAATCGCCAGCGGGCTGAGAGAAGATGCCAAAGGGGAAGATCGATCGATTCGATAAGGTCAAGAGCGCTGTGAAGAGGTCCGAGATCGAGAGACTGGTCAAGGAACTAGTCAAGATCCCGAGCCATTCGGGCGTGCCGACGAGGGAAAAGGAAGTCGCTCTTCACCTCCACGAGTTCCTGGTCTCTGAGGGCATACCGTCGAGAATGAGGATGGTGGAGAAGGACCGCCCGAACGTCATCGCCGTCGTAAAAGGAGGGGGCGATGGCAAGAGCCTGATGCTCAACGGGCACACTGACACTGTCCCGGCCTATGACATGGACATCGCCCCGTTTGCCCCAAAGATAGATGGAGGGAAACTCTATGGCCGAGGCTCCCTCGATATGAAAGGCGGACTCGGGGCGATGGCGATGGCGGTGATCGCTCTCGATCGCGCGAAGGCCAGGCTCTCAGGTGACCTAGTTCTGGCAGCCGTGGTTGGCGAGGAGGAGAAGAGCGAGGGCACAGAGGATATCGTGCTTCGTGGGCCGAAGACCGATGCAGCCATCATCGGCGAGCCCAGCGACCTGGAGATTCAGCCGTCTCACAGAGGTCTTGAATGGCTCGATGTGCATTTCTACGGAAAGGCGGCGCATGGAGGACAGGCTGACAGGGGGGTGAACGCCATATCTATGGCAGCGAAGTTCATCAATTCAGTCGAGAAGGACCTTCTTCCAAGACTGAGGGAACGCAAGAGCAAGAACACTCTTCCTCCTACGCTCAACCTGGGCGTGATCAGCGGCGGACAGCAGCCAAGCTCCGTCGCGGACCATTGCATCGTTCAGATAGACAGGAGATGGATCCCCGAGGAAACGCTCCAGCAGGTATTCGAGGATATCTACCAGGTGTTCGATAAGATCAAGAAGGAGGACCCAAGGTTCAGGGCTGATCTGAAGAGGAACACGATCGGGATGGGGACAATGACACATGTCCCGAACGTGGTCAGCACGAGTCATCCGGTAGTCAGAGCGCTTGAATCGTCAGTGCGAATCGTGACTGACAAGCCCGCCATCGTCACAAGCTTCTGGGGTTGGACGGACGCCGCCCTCCTGACTAATTTCGGCAAGGTCCCAACGGTGGTGTTCGGCCCGGGCGGGGCGGGCGCCCATTCGCGGGTCGAATATGTTCTCGTTGACGATCTCGTAAGTTGCGAGCGGGTCTATGCCAGGGCGGCAATGGAATTCTGCGGGTGGGGCTGACCTCTTCACTAAGACACGCTGGGCGTGTGTCTCAAGACCTGGCCCGCTCGCTCCTTCGTGTGCTCGCCGTCCTCTATCGTGATCAAGCCATTCACGAGCACGTGCTTGATCCCCACAGGATATCTGTGAGAGTCCTCGTAGGTGGCCTGGTCTGCAACTGTGTTGGGATCGAACACGACGATGTCGGCAGCCATACCCTTTGCGAGCACCCCCCTATTCTTGATGCCTATCCTTTGCGCAGGCAGAGAAGTCATCTTCCTGACGGCTTCCTCGAGAGAGAACAGACCCTTGTCCAACGAGTACCTTCTCAGCACCCGCGGGAAAGACCCGTAGGATCGGGGATGGGTTGCGGCAGCGCTGGTCGGGCCATACGGCGCCTCTGACTCGCCGTCTGAACCTATGCATGAAAGCGGATGCTTCATCACTGTCATGACATCGTCCTCTGACATCTCGTGAAATATCGCGAAGACTTCGAGCTGCTCATCGATCAGAAGGTCAAACGCAGTGTCCGCGGGGTCCTTTCCTAGCTTCTCAGCTATCTTCATTACAGATTTGCCCTCGAACTTCTTGTTCTGAGGCTGTTTCATGCCGTTCAGGATTATGCTCTCCCATCCGTCCTCTGCGACGGTGTTCTCGAAAGGGGTGAGCCGGTTCTTGAACTCCTCTTTCTGTCTGTCCCTGAACTCAGGGTCATGGAGCCTCTTCAGGATTGCCTCCTTACCTCCGTCTCTCATCCATGGCGAGAGCACGACCTCCAAGTAAGTCGACGAGGCAGTGTAGGGGTAGACATCAAAGGCAACGTCAACTCCTTCCGCTCGTGCCTTCTCGATCATCGCGATTGTCTGGTTGACTAGGCCCCAGTTCTCCTTACCGCATGCCTTGTGATGCGATATCTGGACTCTGCAATGCCCCTCGCGGCCAATCCTGATGGCTTCGGCCACTGCATCTACCACGGTTCGCGCCTCGCCCCGTATGTGGCTGGCGTAGAATCCGCCGAGAGAGGATGCGATGGATGCCAACGCGATGAGTTCCTCCGTCTTCGCGAAGCAGCCGGGAGCGTAGATGAGCCCGGTCGATACGCCGTAGGCGCCCTGGAGCATCGCGTCTGCGAGCAGGCGTTTCATGTCGTCAAGCTGACGCTGAGTCGGATCCACATCGTCGAAGCCAATGACCCCCACCCTTAGGGTGTCGGCTCCGACCATGCTTGCGACATTCACCGACGTCCTGAGATCCGCGAGTCTCAACAGATACTCGTCCATGGTCGTCCAGTTGAGATCTACGCAATGGAACTTCGCCGATACCTGCAACTGCTCTCTAGCTTTCCCGACAAGAGGAGCAGCGGACCCTCCACAATTGCCGACTAGCTCCGTCGTGACTCCCTGCCGAATTTTGCTTTCTGCGAGAGGGAGGCCCAGGAGCGATATGTCGGAGTGCGTGTGAATGTCGACGAATCCAGGACAGACGATCATGCCAGTCGCGTCGATTCTCAATGCCGCCTTTCCTTCTGACTCCTTCGTGACGCCCGAGATCTTCGACCCGTTCAATGCGACGTCCATGCGGGCACGCGGGGCTCCCGTCCCGTCTATCACTTGGCCGCCTTTGATGAGAATGTCGTACATGTGTCCCCTCTTTCTGTTTTCGACGCCGATGCCCTTGCTACATCGCCCCGGAATCCATCCCAACTTATTTAACGGTTCGCGACTCTGGCCCAAGTGTTAAATGCTTACTCTATGTTCCATCGGTCGATGAGATACGATTTCAGGTTCGTCAAGTACCACGGCTGCGGGAACGATTTCATCATCAGGGACGAGACCAAAGGACGACGGACCCCGGACAGGCACAGGAGCAAGCTCGCCAGGCTCCTAACCGATCGTCATTTCTGGGTGGGAGCTGACGGTATCTTGTTCATCGAGCGGGCGAAAGGGTACGACGGATCCATGCGCCTGTTCGAACCTGCTGGTAACGAGGCGGACATGTGCGGGAACGGACTTAGATGCGTCGCCTCCTATTTGATGGAGAAGCTCGGCAAAGATGAGGTCGATGTCCTCACAAGGGATGGTGGAAAACATGTCGTCAAGGTCGGGAACAACTACAGGGTGGACATGGGTCTCGTGCGGACCAGCCGGGCAGATCTTTGTGAATATGTTGCGGACAGAGGTTCTCGGGACGACTCGATGCTCAGCTTCCCCCTGACCATTGATGGCAAGAGGATCAAGGCTTCGATCGTCAACACAGGTGAGCCCCACATAGTCGTGCAGGTCCCCGACATCAACTCTGTGGATATGATGAAGCTTGGAGAGAAAGTGAACAGGGATCGGAAGCGGTTTCCGAGGTACGTCAATATCAATTGCATACAGGTCACAGGACCACGTGACATATCAATCAGGACATATGAGCGGGGTGTATTTGGAGAAACGCTTGCATGTGGAACCGGAGCCACGGCCTGCGGAAGCGTCTCCCTCCTGCTGAAACTTACAAAACCGGGTGTAGTGAATGTGTGTACGTCAGGGGGCCGGCTCAAGATAGAAATGGGCAAGGACGGCGGGGCTTTCATGACTGGCCCAGCCGTTCGCGTGTTCGACGGTGGATTGGTCGTCAAGATCTGATGAGTCTCTGGGCTTAGGACCTCATCTTCTTCAGGACTTCTTCCGCCGTCCTGAGGGTGTACTCGACGTCCTTGTCAGTGTGTTCGGTGCACGTGTAGAACGGCTTGTCCGGGTGAAAGTGCAGTCCTCTCGCCAGAAGCCCGAAATCGAACTTCTGCCTGAGCTTCGAGTCGCAATGGGCTGCGTCTCTATAGTTGGATATCTTGCCCTTGGTGAACACAATGTTGAATGTCGAGTAGGGTCCAACTGCGTTGGCGTCCCATCCGGATCTTGAGAAGAGGTCGTCGAAGCCGTTCCGGAGCTTGTCGCTCAGTTTGTTCAGTCTCGGGTAAGTCTCAGGCTCCTCCAGGACATCCAGGGTCGCCATCCCCGCTGTGAGGACTGTAGGATGGCCGTTGAATGTGCCGCCGTGGAAGACCCTGTCGTCCTTCGGCCTTGTGACGGGGTTGACGACATCCATGAACTCCTTCTTGCCGATGAAAGCCCCACAGGGAAATCCGCCACCGATTATCTTTCCAAGGGCCATCATGTCCGGCTGCACTCCGTATGTGTTCGCCGCCCCTCCCAGCCGGTCCATCCTGAAGCCCGACATAACCTCGTCGAACACGAGTATGATTCCGAGGTCGCTGGTGACCTCTCTGACGGCCTTGAGGAACTCGACATCCGGGACTACAAACCCCCTCTGAACGGGCTCCAAGATGACTGCCGCGAGGTCGTTCTTGTGGGACTTGATCAGCCTCACGGTGTTCTCGATGTCGTTGTACGGAAGGACCTGGACATTCTGCACAGTCGTCTGCGGCGTACCGAGAGAGCCCGGAACTGTTTGCGGGGCGTTCGCAGGTCCCGCAGCCTCCTCCGCAGGGGTGAGGCTGACGAGGACTTCGTCGTAACATCCGTGGTAGGCTCCCTCGAACTTGGCAATCCTTGACTTCTTCTTGTACCCCTTGCATGCCCTCAGAGCGTGCAAGGTCGCCTCTAGACCTGAGTTGGTGAACCGGACATAGTCAGTGAATGGGAAGATGCGCTTGAGCCTCTCCGCCATGCGCGCCTCGAGTTCGTGGGGGGCTCCGAAAATATACGTGCCATCGCGCTCGATCTGCTTCTGGACGGCCTGGACCACTCTGGGATGTCCATGCCCCAGGATCAACGGACCGAAGCAGAGCATATAGTCGATGTACTCGTTGCCATCGAGGTCCCAGATGTGTCCTCCCTTAGCCTTCTTGGTATAAATAGGGTACGGCGAGTAGAACTTGACGTTGCCTGTGACGCCTCCCGGGAGGTGTTTGCTAGCCTCCTGGAACCACTGCTCGCTCTTCTTCGTTTTCGCCTTGTACTCCGCAATCGGATCGAATCCTGGTGCCATTCGCGCTCACCTCAGGTATATCCCAGTTGGATCGATCGCCCTCAAGGCTGCGCCCTCAGCGTCAGTCGGCGGAGGCGTTTGCTCGAGCTTGGGAGCGACTTTGAGCTTCCAAGGGGTCTTCTGCTGAACCATCTCAACGGTCACGCCCGGGTGCAGGGAAACGAGCATCATCTCTCCTGATGTCTCATCGAACTTCATCGTGCACAGGTCAGTTATGACGGCATACGGCCCGCCTCCGAGGAGTCTCAGGTTCCTCCATGCCTGTTTGCCATCGACAAACCCGGGGCTGGTCCTGAAGTCGACCTTCTCAACGAACCTCCGCTCTTCGTGCGGGGTTATCATGATGATCTTCTTGACATTCGAGGCTATGTCGCAAGCCCCTCCGCTGCCTGGAAGCCTGACCTTCGGGGTCTTGTAGGCTCCGATGACCGTGGAGTTGATGTTCCCGAACTTGTCGATCTGTGCTCCGCCAAGGAAGCCAACATCGATCCTCCCGCCTTGGAGGTAGTACGCGAACTGCTCGTACATCGAGCACACGCTCTTCGCGCCTGTCACAAGGCACGGGTCGCCTATCGAGAGGGGCATCCTGTAGGGGTTCGAGCCCACTGCTCCGGACTCGTAGACCATGTTGAGATTCGGGGCCTGAAGCCTCTTCGCGAGGTTGGCGGCCAGGTTCGGCTCGCCTACGCCTACGAGGACCGTTTCCCTGTCCTTCAGCTCTCTCGCGGCCACTATGATCCTAAGCTCTATTGGACTGCATTCTGCCATTCTTCTCTCCTCCTCACATCGTCCCGTAGTCCACAGGCGTGCAGTATGCAGCCTTGAACTTCAGTTTCTGAAGCTTCTCCGACGGTATCTTCTTCATGTACTCCGCCCGGCTCTCCACGCCGTAGACCCACTCGTCGAGATACTTCAGCGTGGTCGCGTGCTCCTTCGTTATCTCGTCCCACTGCATGTAAAACTCGTTATCCCTGTCGTAATACCCTTGGACATAGGATGGGTGGGCGCACCAGGGCTCATGCACGACTGCGTGAACGACGAAGTCAGGGATCAGGGTCCTGTTGGGGTCGGACCTGATCACGCTCTCCTCTACGATCTCTTCAGCGCTTATGATGACCTTCTTCGACGCGAACGCGGCATCCTTCTGCTCTCCGATGATGCCCCAGATGTGCGAGTTCCCGTTCTTGTCAGCCCTCTGTACATGGACTACTGCGACATCGGGCTTCAATGGAGGAACCACGGACACCTCGTACCCGGTGTAGGGGTCCTTCACGGTCTTGATCATAGGATTCTGTGCTGGCAGGTCAGAGCCTATGTTGGTCCGCATTGGCAGGAAGGGCATGTTTGTCGCACCCGCAAACAGGCGTCCTGACAGACCGAAATGGGTGTACTCCTCGATCTCAAGAGGTCTCCAATCGGCGACCTTTGCCTCCTCACCCGGCTTTGGCTTTGGTCTCTCAGTCGCTCTTCTGAAGCATCTCAGAGAGCCTACGCCCGGATTTCCAGAGTAGCTGAATATCAACTTCTTCGCGCAGCCCGCGGCTATCATCTGATCATATATGATGTCTGGGGTCGCACGTGCAAGGACCAGGTTCTTCTTCCTCTGCCTGATGATCTCGTGGCCGGCAGCGAACGGGATCATGTGCGTGAACCCTGCCAAGTAGACTAGATCTCCGTCGCTGACGAACCTCGCCACAGCCTCTTTCATGCCCATCATCTTTCCTGAGTCCATCATATCACTTCCCCTCCAGATCTGGAACGAACTTGAAACCGTATCTTATGACGCCCTCTTCGGTGTAGATCTTTCTGAGCTCGCCCTTCACCGGCATGTCTATCTTGACATCATTGGGGTTCACCTCGGCGATCTGGCCGATCACCTTCGGGCCTTCCTTGAGCTCCACAATTGCGACCGGATACTGTCCTCCTGCCTTCTCCTGTTCGGCAAACTCCGGAGGCGCTCCCCCGGCTCCGATGAGGACGAAAGTGTGGACCTTGCCCTTCCCGCTCAGCTGCAGCTCCTCGAACTCCGAGGATACGCTGCAATACTTGCAGACGCCCTTGGGCGGGAAGTTGACAGCACCGCACTTCTTGCACTTCTGACCGATCATCCTGTACCGCTGAGGGATAGTTCGCCAATACATAGGAACTGAGACATGTGCCATGTTTCACACCTCACACGATTGCTCCTTTGAGTTTGAGATATTGGACATAATCGATGTACTCCTTCCTGTCGATCTCCGCTTGGACCGTTGGCTTTGCCTTTCTTTCGGAGACCACCCTGAGGCTAAGAGCGTCGCTGCCAGCCCCGGACCCGTAGGATAGCACCAGGATCCTGTCGCCGACCTTCGCCTGATCCAACGCGGCCGCGAGCGCGACTGGCGTTGACGCCGCTCCAAGGTCCCCGAGGCTCTTAGATACGAGGCTCGAGGCAATGTGGGCGTCCGTGAACTGCATTCTAGCTGCAATGGTTGCAGGGGTTCTAGCATCAGGCTGCTGGATCACCACATGCTGATAGTCCTCCGGCTTTCTGCCGAGCTTCTTCACAAGGGCGGAGCCTGCCTTCGTCGTGTTGCCAATCAAGGACGCCTCCGCGAATTTCTTCACATTAAGGTCGTGTATGAGCTCGTCCTCGCTAGTTTTGAACCTCTCCCCGAAGTGTTCGCTGGCGTAGGAGGAAGCGCCCTCTAGCTCCGCTATGAGATTCTCGTTGGAGAGAACGAATGCTGCAGCACCTGCTCCGAGCCCATGTTCGATAGTATTCCACATGCTCGCTCTTGGGGCGTCCGCAATCGCAGCCAACGCATTGCCTGCTGGGTTCGCGCTCAAGTGCTCGAAAGCAGCCAAGATTGCTTCAGTGCCAGCTCTCGTGGAGGATGTGTGGTCCGTTGAGAATGCTGCATTCGGTATCCCGACGGTAACCATGACTGTCCCCGAGAGGAGCTTCTCGGTATACGGTGGGGATGTGGTCGCAATAGCAAACCTCGTGATCTTGTCTTGTCCCAGGGGGACGGATTCCAGAGCGCGGTGGCTCACCTTGACCGCCATTGTGAGCACATCCTCATCAAAGCTCATGACGGACTTCTCCGACACGCCCGCTGCTGCAAATGACCCCCAGGCCTTTGCGTAATCCTCCTTCTTGATCCTAAGTTTCGGTACGTAGACACCATATCCAGATATCCCTAGCGCCAATATCCTCACCTCCTCAGGATTGACACGGCCACAGTGCCGCCCGATCCGCCTACATTGTGTACAAGCCCGAGCTCGGCTCCCTTGACCTGACGCGCAGGCTTCTGAACCGTACCCCTCAGCTGGTTGAACATCTCATATGCCTGGCCCGTCCCTGTCGATCCAATCGGGTGGCCCTTCGACTTGAGTCCGCCGCTGGGGTTGACAGGCATGTCCCCGCCAATCTGCGTGTGCCCTTCCTCGATGAACTGTCCCGCTTTGCCCTTGGGACAGAACCCCAAGTCCTCATATGCGAGCAGTTCCGCAATTGTGAAGCAGTCGTGCACCTCAGCGACCTGGATATCCTTCGGTGTCAGCCCTGCCATCTTGTACGCTCTCGAAGCAGCTCTCTTCGTCCCTTCCAGCGTGACGGTGTTGAGCCTGTCGTGTATTGCCAGATAGTCGCTTGAGGTCCCGAAACCAGCGACGTAAACGGGGGTGTCCGTGAACTGCTTCGCAATGTCCTCGTCCACGACAAGAACCGAGGATGCACCGTCAGTCGTGGAGCAGCAGTCGAAAAGGTTCAGCGGATAAGCCACAACAGGTCCCTTCATTGCCTGCTCAAGCGTGATCTCTCTCTGGAACTGCGCTTTCGGGTTCTGGGCACCGTTCTTGTGGTTTTTCACAGCCACCATGGACAAATGCTCTCTCTTTGTGCCGAATTCGTGCATGTGTCTATGGGCGATGAGGGCGTATAGTCCTGCGAAGGTCGTTCCTGCAAGCCGCTCGTATTCGGTATCCCCAGAGACACCAAGCCAGTACTTTTGCTTGAGTCCCGAGACATCCGTCATCTTCTCGACCCCGCCTGCAATAACGGCTTTGTGGGCTCCAGAGAGCACGTCCATTACGGCGGACACGAGCGCATAGCCGCCCGAAGCGCATGCGTTCTCCACCCTGACCGTATGTATGTACGGCAGGCCAACATATTCGGACACGAGAGCTGACATGTTGCCTAGCTGGAATCCCCCAGAGCCGAGATTTCCTATGTAAGCGGCATCGATCATCTTCGGGTCGAACCCCTTGTCAACACTGGAGACCATGTCCTTGTACGCCTCGAAGAACAGCTCTTTTATCCCCTTCTCAGGGAATTCTCCGTACCTGCTCTGCCCCGCTCCCACAATTGCGACTCTCTTCATATCAGGTCCCTCGCGAATCCCATCCCACGAGACCGTTTCGAACCCAATCCGGACTCCGGTTCAAGACAGCGTTTTCGGCGAGTCTGGAATGGCTTTTCTCCAAACACGAATCCGGCTATTTAACCGTTCTTAATCAACCTTCGCGAGCGCATGCCTTCTCTGGACATTGGCATCCGAAATCCATTCGATGCATGAGAAGCAGCACTGCCGAATTCGTATTGCCCAATCGAGCTTCGTAACAACTTCAGTTCACTGCTGAGCAGGTGCTAAATACGCAGAGTCACAATGTGGTCGTCCAGTGAGTTCTTAGGTGAATGCAATGCGCCCGTACAGGGAGATTCCGCTCTGGAAGAACGTCACAGAGAAAGAGTGGAACGACTGGAAATGGCAGTTCAGGAACAGGGTCACGACTGTTGACCAGCTGAAGGAGATCATCAACCTCACGCCGGAGGAGGAAGCGGGCGTCCAGAAGTCCCTGAAGGTTCTGAGAATGGCCATCACCCCGTACTGGGCGACGCTCATGGATCCTGACGATCCCCATGATCCCATTAGGATGCAGGCCGTGCCCACGATCAAGGAGATAGATTTCAGCACCAGCGACATGGAGGATCCGCTTTTCGAGGACATCGACTCTCCTGTTCATGGGCTCACGCATAGGTACCCAGACAAGGTATTGTTCCTGATAACGGACCAATGCGGGATGTACTGCCGACACTGCACAAGGCGGAGATTCGCAGGTCACACCGACAAGGAAAAGAGCGCGGAATCGGTCGATGCGGCGATCAAGTACATCAAAGAGCACGAAGAAATCAGAGACGTGCTGCTTTCGGGCGGAGACTGTCTTATATCTTCTGACGAGCGGCTGGAGAGCATCATAGCGAGGCTCCAGGCGATTGACCATGTCGAGATAGTCAGGCTGGGGAGCAGGGCACCTGTGACCTTGCCGCAGAGGATCACGCCAGAGCTCTGCAACATGCTGAAAAAGCATCACCCTATCTGGCTCAATACGCATTTCAACCACCCGAAGGAAATAACCCCGGAGTCGAAGCGAGCAGTTGAGATGCTGGCGGATGCGGGTATACCAGTGGGCAACCAATCCGTCCTCCTGAAAGGAATCAACGACTGCCCGACCATTATGAAGAAGCTCGTTCACGAGCTAGTCAAGATCAGGTGCAGGCCCTACTACGTCTATCAGTGCGACCTGTCCAAGGGCATCGAGCATTTCAGGACGTCCGTCGCCAAGGGGATAGAGATCATGGAGGCATTGAGAGGTCACACGTCTGGCTTCGCAGTGCCGATGTTCATCGTGGATGCACCTGGAGGGGGCGGAAAGATCCCAGTGACCCCCAACTACCTGATATCCATGTCCGACAAGCGCGTCATACTCAGGAATTACGAGGGCGGGACGTTCCAGTACCTTGAGCCGAAGGACCGTGAGAGCGTGTGTCCTCCGACCTGCAGACTGTGCAAAGACTACAAGGGGATCGAGAGCACGGAGGGCGTTGCAGGCGTGCTGTCCGGGAAGAAGTTCTGTCTTATCCCTGAGGGCAATGCTAGGGCTGCAAGGAGAGCGAAATACAGCAAGAATGCATAGGAGAAAACCGTTTCTTCGGACTCCTTCACAAATCCCCAGCTGAACGAGGCCTCGGATTCTATTCTCGTGCGCTTTCGGACTGCGGGGTGATGGCTCAACCTCTAACTCCGAAAAGGTTAAAAGCGACTACCCTATTCTTCGCCCCCAGATTTTGAGAGGAGAGTCCATGGAAAGGAATATTCTCATTGAAGAACTCGCGTGCCCTCCTATCGAGAAGCAGAATGTCGAGTTCGTGGAGAGGAAGGGCATAGGTCACCCCGACAGCATCGCGGACGGGTGTGCTGAGAGCGTCAGCAGAGCCCTGTGCAAGATGTACCTCGAGAGATACGGAAGAATCCTACATCACAACACCGATGAGACACAGATAGTCGGTGGGCAGTCCGCTCCAAAGTTCGGGGGCGGGGCGATTCTTGAGCCGATTTACATCCTCCTAGTTGGCAGGGCGACGACCACGGTGAACGGGGAGCGGCTCCCGTACAGGACCACTGCTCTCAAGGCGGCCTCCGAGTACCTCGAGAAGACGTGCAAGAACCTCGATGTGGAGTGGGATATCGTCCTTGACTGCATGATCGGGCAAGGAAGTGTCGACCTCAGAGGGTTGTACGACCAGCGCCTCCTAGCAAACGACACTTCATTTGGCGTGGGGTTCGCCCCGCTTAGCGAGACCGAGAAGATCACACTCGAGACGGAGCGTTTCATGAACGGCAAGCTCTGCAAGAAGATGCCTGAACTTGGCGAGGATGTCAAGGTGATGGCGTGCAGAACGGGGAACAACATAGACCTCACAGTCGCGGTGGCGATTGTCTCGTCGAAGGTCCCCAACAAGTCCCACTACAAGAGCGTGATAGAGGAGTGCAGAGAGAACTGCCTCGATAACGCGCAGAAGCTCACAAAAAGGAAGGTGAACGTGTTCGTCAACACCGCTGACGACTACGCGAAGGACATATACTATCTCACGGTCTCAGGTCTGTCAATGGAGAATGGGGACGACGGCTCAGTTGGCAGAGGCAACCGATCGAACGGGCTCATCACACCGATGAGGCCCATGAGCATGGAAGCATGCGCGGGCAAGAATCCTGTAACGCACGTTGGCAAGCTGTACAACCTCCTGGCAAACCAGGTCGCGGGAGAGATTCACAAGGTCGGCAGGGGAGACATCATCGAGGTCCACACGAGGATATTGTCTCAGATCGGCCACCCGATCGACGCTCCACAGGCTGCAAGCGCTAGCATGGACTACGCAGAGGGGGTCAACCCGAAGAAGTACGAGGCTGAGATCAGGGCGGTATACGATGAGAAGCTCGCGAACATCGGTTCGCTGACGGAGCAGATCGTCACGGGCAAGCTCTCAGTCTTCTAGGGGCAAACATTCTTTCAGAAACATCGGGGGTCAGCCCAGCTCCTGCGCCTGACTCTCCAACTTCTTCACTTCTTCTTCCTTCGCCTTTAGGACCTTTGCCAAGTCAGAGAGCTCACCCTCGATCAGCTGCAGCCGGGACCACTCGCCCTCGATGCGCTCCTCATCCCTGCGGATCTTCTCCTCGCGCTGGGACAGCTTCAGGTAGATGTCGTCCAGCTCGGCCTTCCTCCTGGCCAGCTCCTGGACGGTCTTTTCGTCGACCACGGTGGACAGACCTTTCTTTGTGCCTTCCACGCTCTCCCACAAGTCCCTGATCTCCACGCGCTCCTTCTCCAGCCGCTCCATCTCCAGAGCGATGGTTCTCTCCTTCGTCTCGAGGTCACGCTCCCTGTTCATCACGGACTCCTCGAAGGCCCTTATCTCAAGTTCCTTCCTGAGTAGCGAATCCTCAGTGACCTCCGGCGGCTTGAGGGCGGGTTTCATCTCTTGTGCTAGAAGAGCCACCTTCTGCCGGACCTCGTCCTCCAGCTTCTCTCTCCTTTCTTGAAGTTCCTTGCGCCAGTTCTCCAGCTCCTTCTTCAGCTGCTCAAGCCCAGCATCCTTCTGTGCCAAGAGCCGCCGCTCCTTCTCGACGTCCTCCTGGAGGAGAGAGAAATCCAAGACGTTTTCCTCCAGCTGCGCTGTCTTCCTAGTGAGTTCCTTCTCTCTGACCTCGACGCCGCTCTTCTGGACTGCAATCTCTTCGAGCACTCCCTTGTACTCATCTACGGACTTGTCCATGCCCTCTTCTCTCATGCGGAGGGCGGTTTCAAGGGATGCCAGCTTGTCCCGCATCTTCTGAGTCTCTTCTTCCTTTGAGATCAAGTCGTTGAGTCTTGCATCGATCTCGGCCTGCTTGCGCGCCGAGGATGATTCCCTTGCAGTTATGACTGTCTGAGCTTCGACAAGGGCCTTCCTCGTGGTCTCCAGCTCCTCCCTGTCCTTCTCGAGGGTCGCATAGTGTTCAGCCCTCTCGTTGAGCTCTCTGGTTCTTCCCTCGATCTCGTCCTTGGCGCTCTCCAGCTCAGACCATGATTTCTCCATTTGGGCCTTGTCCGCCACCCTTTGATCCTGAAGTGCCTGGCGGTCCTTTGACGACCTCGCGAGCTCCTCCTCGAGCAGACGCCTCTCCTGCTCGAACGCTTCTCTGTCTGCTGCCAGGGCATTCTTGTCAATCTCGAGGTTCCTCAGTCCCTCAGCTACCTGGGCCTGCTTCTCGTTAACAGCCCCCTCAATTGTTGCCACCATTCGTTCGCGTTCGGCGACATCGCTCTCCTGGGCCTGCAGTCGCGCATTCATGGCCTCTAGCGATTCCGCATGTTCTCTCAGGGATTTCTGATGCTCATCGAGAGTTCCTGCTTTTTCTACGTGCTCCGTCTCTCGAGCGTCCAAGTTCGCCTTGAGTTCTGCCAGGTTCTTCTCCTTCGACCTAAGCTCTGTCTGAAGCGCCTCAGCTTCGGCGAGCCTCGCCTTCAGGAGTTTCTCCTTCTCAGCATACTGGCTCGCAGCCGCCTCGAGCTCTCTAGAATCCGAAGTGATTTTGCTCTTGTGAGTGACTATCTGAGCCTTCTCCGCCTCCAGCTCTTTGATGGTCTTCTGAGTGGTCTGATGGAAGGTCGCCAGTTCCTTTTCGAGGTCTGTCCTGTCGCTCTCGACGGCCTTCCTGTCCAGTTTGAGCCGCTCATCCTCCTTCGCCAGAGCGTCTTTCGCGAGGGCGACCTCCTTCTCGCGCCCTTCGAGCCTGCTCCTCCTGTCGAGGAAGTCCTTCTCTCCGGCGGCGAGACGTTGCTCCCTCTCGCTGATGCTCTTTTCGAGGGTCGCGATCTCGCCCTTCATCTCTCTGAGGGATGCGGACTCTGCTTCCAGAGCCTTGCCTCGATCCTCCAGCATGCTGACGCTCGCCACACGGCTGGATTCCATCGCGGACTTCTGCAGGGCGATGTCAGCCTCCCGCTTATCCAGGTCTGCTTTCGATGACACAAGCGCTGCCTCTCTCGCCTTGAGGTCCGAGTCCTTCTTCGCGTTGGCCTGGGATATCTCCTCCAGCTCGGACTTCCACGCCTCCAGCTCGGATTGCTGAGAAGCGACTTCATCTGCCTTCGCATGGACAGCCTCCTTCTCAGCGGAGAACTTCTTGACTTGGTCCTCGAAAGCTCCTTTCTTGGATGCGAGCACCGACTGTGCGCTCTGGAGCTCCTTGAGCTGCTCCTTGATCAGCCGCTCCTTCTCGTCGAGCGTAGTCCTGGTCTGTTGCAGCATTTCGCCCGTGCTTCGGATGTTGTCGATCTTCATGGCAAGGTCGCGCTCGGACGCCTCGATCTCCTCACTCTTTTTGGCCAGCTCGCGTCTCTTGGTGTCGACCTCGACCCTCTCCTCGGCCATTTTGAGTTCCGAGGACGCCACATCACTGGATCTTTGGTCTAAAATGCGCTTCATCTCGTCAATCTGCATTGACTTCTCGTCGACCTCCTTGCGGTCCTCCTCGAGTTTCGCCAGCTTCTCTTCGAGCGATTTCTGGAGATCGGTTGTCTTCCAAGTGTGGGTCGACTTCTCATTATCGAGTGCGATTCTGTCTTGCTCGATGGCGTTGCGCTCCTGCATCAGCTTCTGCTTCAGCTCCTCCGATTCCTTCTCGAACGAAGCCTGTTGTTTGGCAAGTTCAGATGCTTTCTCATCGGTCTCTTTCTTCAGTCGATTTGTCCGAGCTTCGCTCGCATTCAGCTCTTTCTCGCGAGCGTCGACTTCTGCTATCTGGATCTGCAGGCTAGAGCTCCGCTCTTTCAGCTGAGTCTCGAGGTCGTTCAGGGTCTTCTTCCGGGATTCGCTCTCTCTCGAGAACCTGTCCTCGTCGGACCTCAGCTTCTCGTCCCTCTTCTGCAGTTCCGCACTCTTGCGGTTCAGGTCCGTCCTGAGCTTCTCGAGCTCGTCCTGGAGACGCTCGTGCTCCTTTGTGAGCGTCTCCTCCTTCCTCTTCGTTGCGGAATCGAGAAGCTTCGCCTGCTCCATCATCTGTTTCGAGTCAGTCAGTGACGAGGAGGCCTGTTTCTCTCTTGATTCGAGGTCTGCAAATCTCGAGCTGACGGAACTCTCCTTCTCCTGAAGAGCCTGTTCCTGCCCGATCAGCTTCGACCTGAGCGCCTCAAGCTCCCCCGTGAGTTTTGACAGCGAATCTTCTCGCTGGGCTAGGTCCGAGGCGGTCCTCTCCGTGGCCGCTTTGGTCTTGGCGATCTCATCCTCTTCTCTCTTCTTTGTCCTCTCGAGCTCCTTACGATCTGAGTCGATCGTTGCTCGGTCCTTCTCAATCTCCACCTTTCCGAGCGCGAGTGTGTGCTCCCTCTCTTGGAGGTTCTTCTCCCTGGCTTTTGCCTCTTCCAGCGCCTTGTTTGCCAGTTCCTCCTTCTCCTTTAGCGCCAAGAGGCGCGCATCAACAGAAGCCCTGTCTGCCTCCACACTCGCTGTAAGCTCGGCCAGCTTCTTTCTGTCGGCCTCGAGCCGCTTCATTTCACTCTGGAGCTCGTAGGTCTTCTGTTCGGTTTTCAGGCTCACGATCTTGTCGAGCTGAAGGTATCTCTGCTCGATCTCCTTCTCGACCATTTCGAGGTTCGCTTTCTTGGAGTCTAGGTTCTGCATCTCCTTGGCAAGCCTTGCCCTAACCTTCGAGGTGAGCTCTGCCTCCTCTTTGGTAAGCTTGATCCTGAAGTCCTCCAGCTCCTTCCTCGTCTGCCGCACTTTGAGCAGGGTCTGCCGGACCTCCTGGCGTTCCTTGTCAAGCTCCAAGTGCTCCACCGCCAGCTTCCTCGCATTGGATGCCATCTTGTCCTGGTTGATGGCCACCTTCTTCTTCTCATCCTCCAGCCTCTGAGCTTCCATCTGGAGCTCGTCCTGGTGCAGTTCTGTGATCAGCTTGTTCTCTATCTCTGGCCGAATCGTCGCGATCTTCGACTTGTCTCCTGAGAACACCTCCAGCTCTTGCTGCAAGGAGGCGAGTTTGGACGGTTCCAGCGTGGAGGACTTAAGGGACATGATGCAGATGGCCTTCTGCACGGCCACAAGGTCTCTTATGGTCTGCACGAGCCGCATGACGCTGACGAACTTGTTGTTAGTTATGAGATACTCAAGCGAATCTATCAGGATGAGTTGGCCTCCGGCCTCCTCCAGGTAGCTCCTGACCGTCAGGCTAAGCCTGTCCAGATCCTTTGGTCCGATGGCGTCCTCGCTCATGGCGTTTGTCAGCCAGTAGATCGGGATGTCCTGCAGGTTGAGGGCCTTCCTGAGGTTTTTCGGGTAGGTTCTTGACACGATCATGCCCTTCATGCCCTGGCTCACTGCGGCGATAAAAAGCGAGTAGGCCAGGTCTGGCCGCTCCTTTTCGACAAGGTACGTAACCGAGAGCTCCAGAGGCGGTCCCTGCTCCCCCTGCGCGGGCTCCGTCTTCTGCTCCCCCGGAGGTGGAGCCTCCGGCTGGACTTCCTCAGGTATCTGATCCACTTTGGCTGGTGTGGCTTCCTGCGGGGGCTTTGACACGCTCTCTCTAGCCCTATCTCTGAGGCCCATGGTAGCTGAGCTCCGTTGATCTGTTCGCGCATCGGGGGAGGCGTGGATGCGTTCCTGCTACTCTAGTAATATTGCGAGATGTACATTAAATCATATGCTAGATTTTCAATTTGTCTAGTATGCGCTCGTAGAGCGCGAAATCCTCCGACCTAGAGAAACGGTCAATGACCTCCTCCGGGAGCTGGCCCAAGAGCTGGTCAAGCACCCTTAGGAGCCTCTTGAGATCCTCGTCCATGGCCTGGGCCTCCGAGAGCTTCTTTTCAGTGTCTGACCTCTCGGTCAACAAGTCGTTTATCTCCCTCTCCAGGGCTGAGATCACGACATCAAGGTCGGCCGCGGCCTCTTGAACCTCCTGCTGCACGCCGTCCTCTCCCAGCCTATCAGTCCGCACCGCCGTTTTGAGTATGTTGAGCTTGTCCCTCAGCCTTGCCTGCTCTTTCTTCCACTCATTCTTGACCGCTTCGACCTCGGTTGCCGTGGAGGCGCCCAAGGCAGAATATCTTATCTTGTCCAGCTCGGCTCGTTCGGCTTCAAGCTTCGTAAGGCGTTCCTTCATGGTGGCTTCAAGGTCGTCCAATTGCCTCTTCTTGGAGGCGTAGGCCTTGATCTTCCTATCTACCATCTCCTCTCGCTTCGAGAGCTGCTCCTCCTTCGCCTTCAGCTCCCCCAGCTCCTTCTCTTTTTCCTCTAGCTTCATCCTAAGGGCCTTCGCGGCAAGGCCCTTCTCCTTCGCCTGCTGACCTATGTCAAAAGAGTCGATCAGTGTAGTTATCTCGTCGGCCAGAGATTCCATGTGAGCTTGAAGCATGATAAGGTCGCTCATCTCCTCAGCAAGGGCGACAACCTCGGCCTCTGCTTGCGCAGCGGTCGGAGCCTGGTCATGAGAGGCCTTCATGACACTCAGCCGTTCCTTCTCCTCCTCAAGTCTCTTTTCCATCTTGTGCAGCATTTCGGACCGATTGTCGACCAAGTCCTCGATGCTCATCCTCAGCAGTTGGAGCTTCTCGACTTCGGGCCGAGAGGTACCGGCTGCTGGAACTGATGTCGGCGCGACCTTGGCCCCCGCATCGACCGGGCCCTTGCCCCAGTCAATCAGCTTCTCGAGCAACTTGTCATCGTCTGAGGGGCTCTGGTTGAGAGCCTTGACCTTGAATTTGAGATTGCACTTGGGACATTGAGGGTTTCCAAGCGCCAACACAGTCCTGCACCTAGGGCATGTGAATGCCTTCACTTCGTTTTCCAGTAGCGACAGGCAGGACGGGCACTGCTTGGCATCGTCCTCGACCTTTTCGTTACAGGAGAGGCAGAACGCCTCGCCTGTTCTCAACACTCCCTTGGATGCCACTTATATCTCTCCGCTTCCGTCCCAATCGAGGGATGGGATGATGTCATCGTAATGAGGCCTATTCGTATCTGTCGTACTTGACCAGCTCTTCGAGGTTCTTGCGAGGTGTCCTGTCTGGGGATTCGTCCGGATACCCGAGAGGGGTGATGGCAATCACCCTGATGTCCTCCGGGATTCCTAAGACCTCCCTGATCTTCTCTTCCTTGAACCATGCGATCCAACACGTCCCAAGGCCGAGAGAGTGCGCGGCGAGGGTCAGGTGATCGACCGCGATCGCGACATCAATCACATGGCTACTCATGTATCCGCCAACAGTCTGAAACGCCTCGTCAGGCACACCACATGCGACAAGCACGACAGGCGCCTGTGCGATGAATTTCTGGCCGTTCGCCCCAGCAGCGATCTTGAGCTTGATCTGCTCGTCCCGGACGACTATGATCCTCCAGGGCTGGGCGTTGTCTGCGGAAGGGGATAACCTCGCAGCGTTCAAAACCTCTTTCAGGAGGTGCTCGGGAACGGGGGTCGGTTTGTATCTCCTGATGCTCCTTCTAGTCTTGATGGCTTCCATCAAGTCCATTGGGTCACACTCTGTGATACTGTGGCTGGGAATATTAAGGTTTCCTCAAGAGAGTGGAGCCGTGAGAAACACTGGCTTCAGTAGTCGAATCATTCCACGAGTTTGATAAGGGTCGCAGTCTTCAGAACCCCGGGAAAAGCGCGGAGCTCATCTACCCGTTTGTTGAGCTCGTCCAAGGAATCCGCCCTCAGACGGACCGCGACATCGTAGTCCCCGCTGCACTCGAAGACGCTTTCCGACATTTCCCTGGCTTTTTCCTTGACCGCAGCAGTCCTTCCCACATTTGTATCGATCAGTACGATGCCCTCGAAACCTACTGGCGAAGTCTCGATTGTGAACTTCTTTATGATGCCCTCCCTCAGAAGTTTCTCGATCCTTGCCCTGACCGCGCGCTCAGTCAGACTCACCTGCCTCGCGATCTCAGTGTTCTTCGTCCGGGAGTTCACCCTGAGGAGATTCAGGATCTTGGCATCAGTCTCGTCCATGGTCGAGGGTATAGGCTGTTCCTGTTTTCGTACCTTTCGATGGAAAGGGTGAGTCCCCTCATGTCGCGCCGAGAAGCAAAGCGAGTTCATAGTAGCTCTGGTTATGCATCTCGACAACGAGACGGATTGCGAACCCCACTATTACGATCACGAACAACATGACCCCTATTACAAAGGCTGCTCCCGTCAGCTTCTTTGCGAGTCTCCGCATCATGCCCATCGATTCCAGAACGATGAACATTATAGACATCACGAATGCCGCCATAGCCAGCGAGGACATCAGTACGAAGGCATCGGTCGCCAAATCCTCTGTGTACCCCCCCCAAAGTGTCATATTGAATTCAAGCAAAACCGTACTCCCAATTGCGAGGAGAACTGATCCCCAGAACGCGAATCGGGGGTATGCCTTGTTCTCAAGGACCTCGTGGGTCGGCTGATCACCTAGCCTCGCCCCACATTGAGCGCAGAACTTCGCGTCGTCGGACAAGCTCGCACCGCATATTCTACAGTTCATATCCACTCCCTCAAGCATGGATTGTGCTCAGCGCGTATTAACTCTTGCCAGGTAAGGGACTAAACTAACTGCGAACAGCGATCTCCTGGAAACAATAAGGCTGGCTCATGTGTGCTCAGTAGCGCGGGACTGCTCCGGGAGGAGCCTCGACGAATTGACCGGTCTTCAGGCAGTGGAAACCATGACTATACCCACGATCACCAATGCAACAAACGCCCACTCTACCCAAGACAACCTCTCCTTCAGGAACGAGTACGCAAGCAGCACGACGACGAGGGGACTGGACGCAACCAGGGGGAATACCACAGACGCTGGACCAAGCGATATCGCATTGATTTCTGCAAAGAACGCGATATTTGCCACCATTGTGGCTGTGATTGCAATAATCAGGGGAACAGACCACCTTGGTATTGACTCCCTGATTCCAAGCCCCTTGAGTTTGTAGTATCCGACAGCCGTCGGCGGAATTATCAGCCCGTATATCCCGAGGAACAGCAGCGGGTGGATCCGGTCGAGCGTCATCTTTGTGAAAATCGCCCACATTCCCCAGAGCAGAAGCGAGATGATACAGATGAACAGAAAACCTCTCGTCGCAGGTTTCTTCTTATCTGCTTCACCGTGAACATACGAAAGAGCGATGATGGAGCATGTGATTAGCAGTGCTCCACCCAGCTGGGTTAGGGTGGGCGACTCCTGAAAGAAGAGAATCGCTACGACTATCACCATCACAGGGTATGCGGCGGTAACGCTGCCAACGATCGATATCGGCCCCCTCTCCGCAGCCTCGACATATGCGTAGTATCCGAGCTGCCCGAATGTGGCCGCGACTAGACCAAGCACGAACGCGGTCAGCTGCAGGGACCAGATCAACCCAGTCACGAGGAATGGAGCCAGGCACACGAAGTAGATCGGCAGCATGACTATCGAAAGGAATATCATGTTGGGGGCGGTGAGACTGTTGAGCGCAAACTTCTGAGCCACCTGCGAACTGCCGAAGAGACCTATCGCCAGAAGGGCAAGAGCCAACCACAATGTTATCATATGTCGCTCTCTTGTTCATCCAAATGAGGTCTGCGGGTCATAATGCTTTTTCGAAAGATCCGGAAGAAGAAACAGAGTGGGCCCAACCGGATTCGGACCGGTGACCTCCCGGTTATCAGCCGGGTGCTCCAACCAAGCTAAGCTATGGGCCCATTGTGGCTTTGCGCAATATACTGATTGGGGTTAAATACTTTCGTTGGGGGAAGAAACTGGTGCCCCGACATCAATCCTTGAAAGAGAATTCCTTGTACGTGCCCTCGCAAGGGTGCCCCTTGCAGACATGAGCGACCTTGTCAGTCAGGTCGAATATGACCGAGAAAACGGTCTCGGAAATGTCCATCTTGTCGGCCTTTGGATTCCTATGATTGCATATCGATTCGTGCCTATTGAAGTGGTCCTTAAGAATCGAAGCGATTGATTCGATGGTCACGGAACCCAATTGCCCCTCCGCGAGCTTCAGCGCGCGGAAGTACCTGACATAGGAGTTTGACAGCGAAGTAGGATCGCTCTCGAATTTCACCATCTTCTCTGCGAGGTAGTGGTTCGTGTGGACCAGATACCCATCCAGAGCATACAGTATCGCGAAATCCGAGGCGGATCCCTCGAGCGAGTAGATCTCCCCGTGGCTGTCGGAGCAGATGTTGTTGTAGCTCGATGCGCGGTCTTCGGGCATCGCGAATGAAATCATCTCCCCGATCCTCTTGGCTTCCAGAGCCTTCCTGACCGGGAAGACCTTGGGTATTCCGACCCTTGTGTCATTCGGGCTAAGCGCATTTCTCGTCAGGCTCAGGCCAACGCGATTCATCCCGGACGAGGGAAGCAGACCAGCGTATGAGGTCGTGACGAACTCCGGTTTGCCTCGCGGTTTCGCGTGTAGAAGCACGACTGTCTCGACCTGATTCGATGTCCAGTCCTCGTTATGGGCTATGAGAACATGGCCGTCTTCCGTGACATCTCCGTTGAACGCGACATCCGTGCATCCTCTGAACCCAATGGGGGACAAGAGTTCGTGGCAGCAGAGCGTGAACACATCCTCGAAGGGCAGCCTTGCACCATCGGCATAGCCTTTGATCTCGTCGACGAAATCAGGGTAGAAGTCTTCTGCGAAAGGCAAGTGCAACTTCGCCCGGTCGACCGCCTTCTGCCAGCTTGCGCCCATCCAGTAGACGATGTACTCAGAGATCGCCTTCTTGTAGGCATGCCCCTTCGCAGCACATTTTCTCCCCGCGACTTTCCCCATGTCATAGGGCTTTCCAGAAACCTCGACGACTGGCAGCCCGCCCTTCTTCGCCATGACAATCGGTCATTCCGGAGAGCGTTCTGGTCTAAATAAGGTAGTGTGCTTCATCTGGCGCCCGACGGGACTGCCTGCAGCATCCTCAGGGCCGGTTTGGACAGCTTCTTCCTGGAGTCAACTGCCAGTCCCGCAGCGGTTATCGTCAATGGCCTGGGAAGGGTGTCATGGGCCGAACCTCTGAACTTCTCGACAGTGACACACCTCTCGATCTTGTTGGAGAGCATCAGCTTGTGCAGCCGGATCTCTCCTCTGCAGATGAAGCTCTCGATTTCCAGCTCAGTGGGGTCGGGAACGTCCGTGACGATCAGGCTTGTCACGTTCGATTCCGACAGAAATCGCAGCAGCGATAACACTGTGTTGTCAATGTCCCCTTGCGTCTCCGAGAGCCTCTTCAAGGAAGTCATCGAATCGATCACGACCCTCGAATACCTCGTCTCTAGGAGCTCCTGCCTTAGCATCAGCTGGAGGGATGGCGCTGACAGGTCCGGAGATACCAGTTTCATGGCCTCAGCCTTCGCATCCGGCCTTGCATCCATCAAGGAGCCCACCGCCCTCTGCGCCGCTACCTCCACGATTGACACCTTCTTGCTGTACGCTTTGGCGCTTGGGTGGACGTCCAGTATCCGTATCTTCCCGACGTCCCAGCCGAGGGACCGGACATTCTCTCTGACCTCAGAGGGAGGCTCATCGATGGACACGAACAATGCCCTCTCACCCTGCCTGACGCCCTGCTGAAGGAATTGGATCCCGAGGGTCGTCTTGCCGGAGCCTGCGGTGCCAGAGACGACATAGGGCCTGCCTGGTATGAGCCCGCCCTTGAGCATGTCATCAAGGCCTGGTATGCCCGTTGCTAGCCTCAGAATATTACGGCTCATATCGAATGACCCCCGTTCTGAGCGGCCGGTTCCGGCTTCGGCGCTTCCGGGGCCGGAGCCTTCGTAACACCTTTCTCGTGTTTCTCAGCGGGTGCCGGTTCGTTGTGAGCTTCGGAGGGCACCGGCTTGGGATGCTCGCCCGGCTTGCCCTTCGCCGGCTCGGGCTTTGCCCCTTCCGCCTTAACCTCTTCCTTCGCGTCGGCAGTCGCAGCTGGCGCAACACACTCTTTCGTCTCCTTGCCCTCGTCCTTCGGCTTTGGCTGCTCGGATGTCTTGACAACGACACCCTCATCGGTTATCCTGAGAAGTCTCATCCTCTGCTCGTGAGAAGAGCCCCGGTACTTCTCTATGGTTACCCCCCTCTGAAGGCCTTTGCCGTCGAACCATTTGTGGAGCCTGATCTCTCCCCTCGCTTGATGAGCCTCTGCCTCCTCCTTTGCTACCTCTGGCAGGTCGACGGTCAAGATCGATGTGATGCCAAGGTCTGACATGAGCCTGAAGAACGACTGCACTGTGGCGTACTCCTCGCTGGTCCTGATGAAGAAGTGTTTGAGGGACGTGATGGAGTCCACGACGATCCTCGTGTACTTCCTGACCTTCATCTCCTGCTTGAGAAGCTCCTGAACGGTGTTGACCGTCATGTCGGTGGGACCCTTTTCTGACGTCCTGCGGATCGCATCCCCGATCTCTCCGAAATAACTGACGCGCCGCTCGGTCGAAACGTCCCTGACGGGTGTCTTGTCGTAGGATAGGACATCCGGGGTCGCGTCGAACACCCTGATCTTGTTGATATCCCAGCCAAGTGACTTGAAGTCCGCCTTGAGCTCGTTCGGGGGCTCGTCCAGGGAAACGAAGAGAACGTCTTCGCCCCTCAAAGCACCCTCCAGCAGGAATCTCATGGCAACCATAGTCTTGCCTGTACCTGGAGTGCCTGAAATCAAATACGGTCTCCCTGGAATCAGGCCACCATCTAACATCTCGTCGAGTCCCGGGATGCCGATCTTGACTTTCTCCCTTATCATTTTCAGCCCCTGGCTGATTGAGAACTACTGGCTGCGGCTATGACTATCGATTTGTTCACGGAGTGCATATACTTTTCTCTGTGTTTACAGAAGTTGATAATGGTCAATTAGCAAGGCAGATAACCAGCCACGGAGGTACGGTGCGCAAGACCCGGTCAGAAATGACCGGTTCTGTATTAAATGTTGCACTTAGAATAGTGAGATATGATGGGACGGGAAAGCAAGCGAAGAGGGATCGGTCAGGTTCTCAGGACCTCCATATTCATGTCGAGGGATTTCTCAATCCTGATCTTCGCTGAGATCGTGGTCGGGCTTGGGTTCGGGCTTCTAGCACCCATCGTTCCCAAGTTCATCGAGATACTCAACATAGGAGAGGCAGAGATGGGCATTCTCTACGCCCTGTTCGCGGTCTCGTTCGTTCTCGCGATGCCTCCATCCGGCTACCTAGCCGACAAGATTGGCCGGAAGAAGATGCTGATCGGAGGCGTGCTGCTCTTCGGGTTCACAACCCTAGCCCTCGCGTTCATCGACGCATCCTGGCAGTTCGCGGTCCTGAGAATCCTCGAAGGGGTGGGGGCAGCCATGGCGGCTCCGGCTGGGTTCGCATTGACGATCGACTTGGTGCCTGCAGAGAAGAGAGCGACTGCATTGGCTGCCGTGGGCACTGCGGAAACCATCGGCATTTTCGCCGGGCCAGCGATCGGAGGGTTCGTAGCTGGACAGATCAACTTCTACTACCCGATGTACGTGGGCGCGGCGCTGTCATTTGTCTGCGCGTATATCCTGTCTCTCATCCACGAACCGCCAATCGGCGAGATGGCGGAGAAGTCCTCGCTCCTGACCATGTTCGGTGCGTGGAAAAGGAACATGGAGCAGAATAGAAAGCTGATTGCCCTCACAACCCGCGGTCTGGTCATGGGCGTGGTGCAAGGCCTGTGGAACCTGGGGCTGATTTGGTTCTGGTACTACAAGGTCGGGATGGACCTGACGGAGGTCGGGGTAGCGATATCCATAGGCACGGTTGTCATGGCGCTCGGCACGATCCCCTTTGGAGCGCTCTCGGACAAGCACGGGCGCATCCCGTTCATACTCGTGGGCGGGTCATTGATGGCCTCAGGCCTGGCCCTGATGGCCCTGGTCACAAGCGTATGGCAGGTCTTCCTTCTCGTAGCGATCCAAGAATTCGGGGCGGCGATGTCGAACCCATCTGTCGGTGCTCTGTTGGCGGATGTGATGCTGAAAGAGGAGCGCGGGAGGGTGATGGGCGCGTATCAGACGGTTGTTGGAATCGGGAACATCATCGGATATACAGTCCTTGGCGTCGTCTACCAGGACGTCAGCCCAGAAGCTCCGATATACCTTTGCGCCATTGCCCTTGCTTTTGCCACAGCGATCGTCGCTGTGTTCGTCAGAGAGCGCACGCAGGTTCCGACGGAGTCATCAGAGTCCAGCACGCCCCCGGGTTGAAAGCTCAACCTTATTATATCCGCGAAGGTTTTCCAGCATCTGAGCGTAAGTATATGCCAGTAATCAACTTCAGCTATTCCGATCTCTGCGGCCTCATTGGCAGAGAGGTCTCAAAGGATGTCCTCAGAGAACGCTTGCCAATGATCGGCGCGGACATGAAATCCGTTCAGGACGATTCCGACGAGCTCAGCTTCGAGTTCTTCCCTGACAGGCCAGACCTTTACTCCGTAGAGGGCATTGCCAGGGCATTGAGGGCGTTCCTGGGATACGAGCCCGGGCTGCGATCATATGCTGTAGGCGAGTCAGAAGTAGAGGTCAGAGTCGATCCATCCGTGAAGGATGTAAGGCCTTACATCTGGTCCGCGATTGTCGAGGGCAACGAGATCGATGATGCTCTGATCCGATCGATGATGGACCTCCAGGAGAAACTGCATATCACAATCGGCAGAAACCGCAGGAAGGTCGCGATTGGCATACATGACTTCCGAGCGGTCACGCCTCCTTTCATCTACAAGGCAGTGCTTCCGGATGAGATCTCCTTCATCCCTCTCCAGGGAACCGAGCGGATGACGCCAGCAGAGATCCTGCTACGGCACGAGAAAGGGATGGCGTACGCCTTCGTGCTCGAGGGAAAGGAACGCTATCCGATGATCGTGGACAGCGAGGGTGAGGTGCTCTCATTTCCTCCGATAATCAACGGGATAGCGACGGCCGTGACGGAGGAGACGAGAGACATATTCGTCGACTGTACTGGCACTGATATCAACGCTGTCACGAGCGCAGTCAACATTCTCACATCGGCCCTTGCCGAGCGCGGCGGCAAGATAAAGACTGTGGGCATACAAACCGAGAGCGGGGTCCATCGCGCGCCCGACCTCGCCCCAAGGCTGTCACCTCTCAATGTCGGATATGTCAACCAGTGGATAGGAACGGCTCTGAAGCCTGATGAGATTGTGGACTGCCTGAAACGGATGGGCTACGGGGCGAGATCGGATGACCCCAACTCCATATCCGTGGAGATACCTCCGTACAGGGCCGACATACTGCACCCAGTGGACCTGGCTGAGGATGTCGCAATCGGATATGGATTCGAGAATTTCGGCGGCAAGCTGCCGAGGCATGCGACCTTCGGGGTCGAGGACAGCCTCATATCGTATGCGGAAAAGGTCCGGCCGGTTCTCATTGGGCTGGGATACTTCGAGGTTGCCACACTGTCGCTTTCGAACCCGCGCGAGCAATATGCGTTGATGAACCTCCCAAAGGATGAGGGTGCCATTAGGGTGAAGAACCCCGTGAGTGCCGATCACTGCCTGCTGAGGACATCGCTCCTACCCAGCCTCCTCGCGATCCTTCGCAAGAACAAACACCGCGAATTGCCTCAGAGAATCTTCGAGACGGGAGATGTTGTTATCGACGGCGTCAACAGGACCTACTTGTCTGGGGTTTCCATACACGCCAAGGCGAGCTTCACCGAGGGAAAGTCGCTGATCCAGTCCATTTGCTCGGCCCTCGGCATGGATGCTACCGTCGTGGCAGATTCGAGTCCGAGCTTCATCGCGGGGAGAGCTGCTGGAGTCGTTGCAGGATCGAACCAATTGGGGGTCTTCGGCGAGCTCGCACCATCTGCCGTTGAATCCTTCGAACTCGGTTACCCCATAGTCGCTTTTGAGCTCGACCTCGAGGCGCTCCATCGGCTGAGGTCAGGGCGATAGGGCTCCGGCAATTCCCAGAGGGTTCCGAAACTGTCATATTGCAGCGTGTGTTCTTACAGTCGCACAGGAAAGCGCGTAACGCACTGCTGAGGTAGCTAAGCCCGGTTCACGGCGCCAGCCTTGAGAGTTGGTGGTACTCCGTACCTCGGGAGTTCAAATCTCCCCCTCAGCGCCTACGCATCTTGATGTCGCAAGGTATCAAATATCCCCCTGGAGGATAACTTGTCAGAGACCGCATTGATGGCGGTCAGTCCAAAAGAACCGTGGAGCATTGAATGACAATGAAGGTTCTTGTAGTCGACAACGAGCCTGAAGCGCTCGGATTCTCGAAAACGGTGCTCGGAGAAGAGCAGGGCTTCGAAATCGAGACCTCATCATCCACGGCGGACGCCTTGGAGAAGCTTGCCCTAAGCAAATTCGACGCTGTTGTCACCGAATGGAGGACCCCGACCATCGATGGCCTGGCAATCCTCAATGGGCTGAGATCTAGAATGACGCCTGTCGTTTCTGTCGTGCTCACGTCCCGGAGCAGCGAAGATTCGGCGATCTGCGCTCTAAACAACGGCGCGAACCTGTACCTTCGAAAAGGCGCGGACATTAGGGCCCAGTACATCCAGATAGCAGAGGCAATCAGGGACAAAACCAGGTCGAGAGAGGACGCGAATCAACGCCTGATCGACGACGCTCAGAGAGCCGGCGAGGAAACCTACAGGACATTCTTCGAGACGACGGGCACCGCGACCGTGATCATCAACGAGGACTCGACCATCTACCTTGCGAACCAAGAGTTCGAGAAGATGTCAGGGTACCGGAAAGACGAGGTGGAGGGCAAGATGAAATGGACCGACCTGATATCTCCTGAAGACCTCGACAGGGTGTATGGATATCATGTCGCGCGGATGGCGGACCCCGCAGCCGCTCCCAGAACCTACGAGTTCAGGGCGCGAGATAGAGAAGGAAACCCAAAGTTCGCCCTAGCGACGGTGGCTGTCATTCCAGGTGGCAAGAGGACCCTGGTATCGATCGTTGATCTTACTGAGAGAAGACGCTACGAGGAAGCCCTGCAGCTTGTCAACGAGAAGCTGAACATCCTCGGCTCGATAACCAGACACGACATCCTGAACGAGCTGTCAGTCCTGTATGCCTATCTCCAGATGTCCCAGGAATCGGTCGAGAACCCTACAATCGAGGGATTCCTCGCAAAAGCGAGGATCGCCGCGGAGACCATCCGGAAGCATCTCGAGTTCGCGAGGGACTACCAGTCGATGGGAACTCGAAGGCCTGAGTGGATCCCTCTCCAGCAAGCTTACTCCAGCGCCTCGTCTCCGTTCGAGACCAAGGATGTTGCGCTGAGCGCCCAACTTCATGGTGTCGAGGTCTTCGCAGACCCGATGCTCGAGAAGGTTTTCTACAACCTGATCGACAACGCGATCAGACACGGTGAGAAGGTCACCCGGATAAGATTCAGATATGACGAGCGGCCTGATGGGATGGCGATCACCTGCGAAGATGACGGTATCGGCGTTACCGCGGAGGAGAAGAGCCTGATCTTCGAAAGGGGACATGGAAAGCACACGGGTTACGGGCTGTACCTGTCCCGCGAGATACTCGGAATAACTGGCTTGACGATCAGAGAGGTCGGGCAAAACGGAACCGGGGCGATCTTCGAGATAAACGTCCCGAGGGGGAAGTTCAGGTTCTCACCAAAGGACATGAGACGGCCGCCTGCGAAGAAGAAGGCGCAGAGAACGGCCGCGTCAAAGACTGGAAGCACCGAATCGCCATCATAGAGGGCGTTCAGGGGGCTTGACTGACCCGGCGCCGGGACGGTACAGCAGATAGACACCAGAGAACGCAATGAGTCCTCCCAGGACTGCCAACCCCAGGTTCTGCGGGAGTATCAGACTTGCTTTTGGGAGAAGGAACAGGATGAGGAGTTGTGCCCCGACCGTCATGACTCCGTTCAGGGCGAACAGGACTGACGTCAGCGACTCCCCGATCTGGGGCAGTCCTGCGTTATAGGCAAGGAGGCTCACTGACGGGAAGACTCCGAGGCCTAGCAGTACCAAGGCGCCGTTCACGTCTGGCATCTTGATGACGCCGATTGCGGTCCCGAGGAGGACCAAGATGAGCCCTGAGACGAACAGCTCGACACCGGACAGGGGTGTCAGGTCATGCGATCGCAGCAACTTCGTGGTCATTATGATCGAGATCGCCAGCATCAGTGAACTGACGATGGCCTCGATCTCCCCGATCCCGAGGGTTAGCTGGAGAGTCTCAGTATTCGCAAGTACAAGGAACACTCCTCCGAGCACCAGGAAACTCCCCAGGATCTCCCACCTGTTCAGACGCTCGCTCAAGAACACGGCTGACAGGAGGACGACAAAGAGAACCTCTGACGAGCCTCCGCCAAGGATCGCTTCCTTACTCGCGCCAATCCTTCCTACCGCGTCAAACCACATGAACACGCCGCCGGCCACCATCGCGCATAGTGCCATCATGAACAGCCAGCCTCTTTGGCCAAGACCTCTTGCGAAGTCCGAAGTGCCTCGCGGATAGGCCAACATGAGGATAGTCCCGCCAATCATCTGGGGGACCGACGCGACAATCAACGAGGTCAGGTGAGCCGTGTTGATCGCGCCTTCCACCGCGACAGCCTCGAACGCGACTATGAGCGCCGATGTCATGACGCCGATGATGTATTTCGAGCGGGTGTCCAATCACTCCCTCTTTCTCATGAACGCGCGGTGTTATCGTAAGCCTTTCGGAATGTCAGACAAGGTACTTGACGCTTGGCCGTTTGCGGGCTAAAAAGCGACATTTCGAAAACGTTTATTTGCGCGCACGCGCATGCTATAGTGCTCGTATGAGCACGGGATGGGATCATATGTGCAGGTACAGCTATGTCAGCGGAGCTTGCGCTAACAAGCATGTTGACAGCATCGAATGCATAGGCGAGGACAAGTGCGAATTCTCCGGCATGAATATACTGATGAGACAGAGACAAAGCAAGTCAGTCGAGGACTGCGGCCTCGAGAAATGGATTGGGTTGTACTGTGAGAAGTACAAGAGGTTCTTCTGTCCCGGGAGGGAGCATTGCGTAACGCCAGAATCGTACATGAAGCGTTTCGCGGCGCATCAAGAGCAAGCCCTTCGAGGTCCCAGGAGAGAATGAGACGATGCACTGCAAGTACCTTGCCAAGGATGGAATGTGCACCGGCAAGTACCCTGGATATGCCTGCATAAAGAAGCATTGCGTGTCCTACAAGGAGGCTCAGAATTGCCAGTTCAGGGAGGCAATGGGCGACTATTGTAGGAAGTATAGCAGGTTCGGATGCGTCGGCAGGGATAGCTGTCAGACGCTTTCGGACTACCTTCTAGCAGTAGCTGAAGAGGAACTGGCCTGAGTTCACTCTTCGTAAAGCTCTTTCCTGATTCTCGGGACCAGAGCCATGACGACTGCTATCTCGGTAAGCGAGGTCCTGTCAATGATTCCATCCGTTAAATAGCCAATCGAACCTGCCTTCTGTCCTATCTTCTCAATCCCCGTTATCGCGCTCATCGTGTCGCCGACGGTCTTTCCCTCCATGACTGCCTTGACCACGACTGGCGGGTACTCAAACCCTGGCCCGTGACCTACTGTGAGCCTGCCAGAGGAATCGACAATTGCGCAGTATTGAACATCTAGGTACTTCTTCAGGAGCTTGTTGAACGTGAGCCCGGCCTCGATCCCGACGCCATAATCCGCATGGGCCGCCTCGAGTGCGATTCGGCTCCTCTTCACCGCACCCTCAACGACCTTCTCCTCCATTGGCTGCTTCTCCATTCCCCTTTCCGGCTCGATGCTCACGACTTCTACCAAGCCAAATGCCATCGTGAAGACATTTCTCACCGCATCGATCTTCACCTTGTTCGAGGAACCCACCGCAACTTTGATCGGCCTGAGCAGATGCCCGTCCTTGTCGATCTCGCCCTTGATGATCCTGCTCGCACTGATCATGCCGGAGTCGTCAGCTCGGACGTCCTTGATGCAGAACACCTTCAGAGCCTTAAGCCCGTTCCGACGTCGGATCTCGTTAATCTCGTCAGCGTTTTCCCTGGTCTCTGGCGACACGACCAAGGCGTCCATTGTTTCCGAGGTAGCCGCTGTGCCATGCATGTCGTCTATCATTACGATATTGAACGGTTTCCCGTACCTCTCCAAGAACTTCTGCAAGCCTGCTTTTCTCTGAAAGTATGGTGCGACCGGCACCTTCCTCACCCTTCTGGCGAAATCGTCCGACGTAAGTCCGATTTCCACTGTGTCTCCCACGGTGAATGCGGTTTCGAAGAGCAGCTCGTGCCCTTTATGAACTAAATTGAAGGTGCCCCCAATGCCGACTTTCAAGCTGCCTACCTCAGAAATGTGAGTGTGATTGCGATGATCATGATTACAACCATCAGGACGTAGAAGTAGGTCAACTGGTTCTTCTTCGTCTTCATCTGTTTCTTCCACTCTGTTTCGCACTTCTCGTCGCAATACTCGTCCTTGTATGGGATCGCCCTGTCGCAGTTCTTGCAATGCCTGTGCTGGCCAACCTTCTCTACCAAGGGTTCACCCGCCCGATTAGGAGTGTGCTCCGATTTATCGTTTGCTTCTCAAGGTCTGGAAGCTTCATTTCTCCACCCTGACCCCCTCGCAACCGACCTTCACGACGATCGGTTCACCGCCGGCATTCATTATCGCATCAGCCACGTCTTTTGGGCTGTCCGTGAGCGCTATCATGCTGCCCCCTCCGCCTGCTCCCGTCAGCTTAGCTCCATATGCCTTTCCTCTAGCTGCAATCACGAGCCGATCGAGAGCGTCGTGGCCTACGCCCAGGCCGTTAAGAAGCTCATGGTTCTCGTTCATCAGCGCCCCAAGGGTTCGCTTGTCCTCTTTGACAAGGGCCTCCGCGCCCTCGATGACGACCTCCCCGATCCTGTCTATGGCGGATCTGGCTTCCTGGCTTGATTCCACGAGCTTCTTGACCTTAGTGACTAGGGGCCCAGTCGCCGCATGTATCCCAGTGTAGCCGACCACAAACGTCAGTCCTAGGACGTCGCAGTGGTGCACGTTCCAGTGCCTCTCGCCCTTCTCGATCCTCCAGAGGAACCGATCCTTTTTCTCGGGGCTGACCAGAATACCATTCCCGTGGGTCGATACTGAGGTGTCCGTTGGGCTCGCGCTGCCCTGAACTGTGCTCTCGACCTCGAAGGCCTTCCTGGCAACGGATTCAGGGTCCACTCTGCCCTTCTGAGCCATCAGAGCGGCAACACATGAAACGCTGACAGCAGCGGAGGATCCGAGCCCTGAGCCGGACGGAATGACGGAGTAAGTCTCGATATCGATGGGCGGGCCTCCCCAGGCCTCGTCGAGAGCTGCGGATATGTACGCATGATGTCGCTTCTTCATGGCATGGCCGTTTACGGTGAACTCGTTGCTCGGAATCACTGAGGATGTGATACGCAGGTCGATCGCAAGGGCCAGTGCCGGCCCTCCGAACACGACCGCGTGCTCACCAAAGAGAATGATCTTCCCGGGGGCTGAGCACCTGCTCATGAACCACCTTCAGTCTCCACTTCGGATATAGCGTTTTTCATCAAATCGGGCACCTAGACTCGAAGGCAATTGCCGATGGTCACGGTTAGAACTGTGAAAGGATTAAAGACTGATTATGGTCTTGACCGTAAAGTCACACAGTTGGGATGGTCATGGGACGGACTTCCAGAATCGAAGGGTTCTACAAGATGGGCATGGCCGAGCGCATCAGAATTGTCAAGGAGTTCGCAGAGCTGACACCCGAAGAGGCAATGGCCTTGACGGGCTTCGGCGGCCTGAACCCAGATATCCCTGACAAGATGATAGAGAACGCAGTGGGATCGTTCCCAGTACCCTTGGGCATCGCCGTGAACTTCACGATCAACGGCAAGGACTACCTGATACCCATGGCAATCGAGGAGCCCTCGGTCGTTGCCGCAGCATCCAATTCCGCCAAGATGGCCAGGGAGAAAGGCGGGTTCTGGACGAGCAGCACAGCGCCAGTCATGATCGGGCAGATCCAGATCACTGGCGTAAAGGATCCCAACAGGGCCAAGCATGTCCTGCTCGAGAGGAAGCACGAGATACTAGATCTTGCGAACAAGCAGGACCCTGTGCTCGTCAAAGTCGGTGGGGGAGCGAAAGACCTCGGAGTAAGGATAATCCACACGCTCCACGGTCCCAGCGTGATCGTTCATATCCATGTCGATGTGCGGGACGCGATGGGAGCGAATGCGGTCAACACGATGGCTGAAGCGGTGGCACCGATGGTAGAAGAGATGACAGGCGGGAGAGTCTACCTGAGGATTCTATCGAATCTCGCTACTCACAGGCTCGCCCGCGCAAGAGCCATCTGGCCAAAGGAGGCACTCGGCGGAGATGAGGTCGTCAACGGAGTCATTGAGGCGTATGTTTTCGCGGATGCCGATCCCTACAGATGCGCAACCCACAACAAGGGGATCATGAACGGCATAGATGCTGTCATGCTCGCAACAGGAAACGATACGAGAGCGATAGAAGCAGGCGCCCATGCATATGCTGCTATGAGTGGCTCGTACAAGCCCCTTACCACTTTCGAGAAGACTCCTGAGGGGGACCTCGTGGGGACAATCGAGCTGCCTATGGCTGTCGGCCTGATTGGTGGAGCTACGAAGGTCCACCCGACCGCTCGCGCATGCATAAAGTTGCTGGGAGTGAAAACGGCGCAGGAGCTCGGGGAGGTCGCTGCAGCAGTGGGTCTCGCTCAGAACTTGGCTGCCCTGAGGGCTCTAGCCACTGTTGGCATCCAGAAGGGGCACATGTCCCTGCATGCGAGGAACATCGCCGCGAGCGCAGGCTGTCCTCCCGAACTCGTCGACGAGGTCGTTCGCGTGATGATTGCGGAAAAGAAGATACGGATGGACCGCGCCCAGGAAATAGTTCAGGAACTGACGAGGGAGAAGAGCAAGCAGAGCAAGATGGGATGATCGTCGGTCGCATGGCAAAAGTATATGCAACCAGCAGGGATAATCTGAGCCTGTGGTGGCGCTGACCGAAGGAGATCTGTTTGGGCTCATTGGCGTGTATGGGTACGTCGCTTTCGTGACGGTGCTCAGCTACCTGTTCAAGGGCAGGATGTCGAACCCAAGGAAGCTGCTGCACATCATGACGGGGGGCATCGTGTTCTTCTGGTGGCTCTTCGACTCCAGGGAGATCATGGCAGGGCTTGCTGCGCTTCCTTTCGTCATTCTTCTGCTATTGGCAACGCCAAGGTCGCCCGTGAGCGTGCTTCGCAACAGCCCTCTGGGGGCTCGGTCCTCCGAAGGCCATCCCTATGGCCTCGTCTGGTACGCGGTCTCTTGGACGATCATCGCGTATTTCCTTTTCAACGACCTGTTCGCTGCGTCCATCGCCATCGCAGCGATGTCCTTCGGGGATGGCATGGGTGAGCTCATTGGAAGAAGGTACGGCAAGATGGAGTACCTACCCCACAGGACGATCGAGGGGAGTCTAGCGGTTTTCTTCGCAACGCTTGTCTCCATCGTAGTGATTGGGGTGTTCTACTTCGACTTGGTAGGTTATGCAGCCACAGCGCCACCGGATATGCTCGTTCCATTCGCTGCTGCGGTCGCCGGATTCGTTGCCTGTCTTGAGGCCATCGCTCCTGGTGAGATAGACAATCTCGTAATCCCCCTCGTTCTCGCTGGATACCTCCACATGCTGGGGGTCTGAGTCTGAAGCGACTGATCGTCGTTGACGGCTTGGACGGCTGCGGGAAAGACACGCATGCTCAGAGGATAAAGGAACTCCTGGAGGCCGACGGAGAAATGGTCACGGTCGTGTCCCATCCATCTCGGAGGAGGTTCGGACGGATGTCCAAGCGGTCATTGGAAGGCTCCGGCACATTGGCCAGGATCTTCGCAACTCTCTTCTTCACGGCGGACGTGCTGGCGTCCGTCAGATGGTACAAGAGACAGAACGAAGGGACGGTCGTGTTCGTAAGATACCTCCTCGGAACCGCCTACCTTCCCAAGAGACTCGCACCGCTTGGATATAGGCTCTTCCGGGGTCTCCTGCCGTTTCCAGATCTTGCCATCTTCATCGACATCGATCCTGATGTGGCCGTGAGGCGAATCGAGAAACGAGATCACAGGAGAGAGATGTTCGAGACAAGAGAGAAGTTGTACGCGGTGAGAGAGGTCGCGAGACGCCTGACTGCGGAGGAATGGGCTGTGGTCGACAACAGCCAAGACGGCGAGGGTCCACTTGAGAAGACCGAACAGGTGCTGAGGAGCCATTCACTCCTTTGACTTTCCAGTGAAGACAGTCTTATCGGCGTTGTAGAGCTTGCACTTCTCACAATCTTCCTTGCACGGCTCGATGTGTATGATGATAACGCTTCCGGGCAGCTCCTTCCTGATCTCGTACTCCAGATGGCTCGCGAGGTCGTGCCCCTCCTTGACACTGAGAAGCCTGGGCACAGTCACATGCAGGTCTATCTGCCTCTCGGATCCCGTCCTTCTAGCTCTTAGCCTGTGGAAGTTGACGAAGTCCTTGCTGTGAGCGTTCATGATCTTCTCGATGGCCTTTATCTCGTGGTCCGGGAGACTGATGTCCAGAAGCCCATCGGTGGACCGCCTGGTTATGTCGTACGCGGCATAGATGATGAACGCGGCGACAACGAGTCCTATGACCGGGTCTATCATCTTCTCCCCCGTGATGTATATGAGCCCAAGCGCAGCAAGGACCCCTAGTGAGGTCCATACATCGGTCTCGTGGTGGTATGCATCTGCCTCCAGAGCAAGGGATTCGGTCTTCTCTGCGACCGCCCAGAGCCGCCTGGCAACATAGTAGTTCAACCCAGCGCTTATGGCCATTACGACCATGCCGGCACCGAGGAACTCGACCTCCTTCTTGTCAACTATCCTTGTGAAAGCCTCATAGATGATCCCTGCGGCAGCAGCAAAGATCAGTGTCCCTTCGATCATGCCAGAGAGGTTCTCAAATTTCCCATGGCCATACATGTGCTCATCATCTGCTGGCTCAGAGGATTTCTTGACTGAATACCTCGCAATAGCCGCCGCAACGAGGTCGATTCCCGAGTGCAGGGCCTCAGAAATAACGCCGATGGAGGACATCCCGAGTCCGACGGCCAACTTCAGTGCCACTAAGAACGCATTTGAATACACAGAAAGCCTTGCAGCGGCGAGCTTCTCGTCGACAGGCTCCATTAGCCAGTTCGATACTCTCTCTCCTACTTAGGTTTTTTCGACTTAGAGCACCGTAGACGAGCAGGCTGTGTCCCTGACAAGAGTGTTTGTGCTTGCCAGGAGTCTACCAAACGCCACGCTGGCACCCGCTTGTCCTGCTGCTTGTCCTCCAGACTTCGAAACAATTATGACAACTTATCTCAATAGGTAGGCGGCTAGCAGGAGGAATCCCCATGTCCCCCGGATCGTCTAGTTATCTCAATGAACTCACTTTGTGGAAGCTCAAGATCGTGGCCGAAGAATACGGAATTGATGTCTCCAACCTCAAACACAAGCGCGACTTCATCGACAGGATTTCGTCCAAGAATCTGACGGAAGACCAGGTGAGGCTAGCTCTGGAGAAGGCCAGACTCAAGTCGGAAGCGAGCCCAGAGGAAGGACCTCGCGACGAGAAGGCCATCATTACTGAGTTGGAGGAGATCGCCGAAAAGCCAGAAGGTTCTCCCGACCTGCCAAAGAAGGACCAGGTCACCGTGGAGAGGAACATCGACCAGGCGCTTCTGATGAGGCCATCATTCTTCGAACTCGATTCTGCGAACGAATCTGCTTGGTCGAAGATGATACTGGGGGATTTCAATGAGGCGATGAAGCTCAACCATGAGGCGAGGATCAAGGTCCTTGCGAGCTTCAGCGCATTCCAGGTCTACTCCGCTGCGGTCTCGATAAGGGCTGCCGAGACGCTGCTTTCGAATCTAGCGGACGAGAAGGGACCGCTCGATTCGAACCTCAAGACCGCGTTGGCTGAGGCGAAGCGCGCGTTCATCGGCGGCAACCCCAGATCCCGGGAGGAGACCCTGAACGAACTTGAGGTCCTTGCCGCGGGCGCCTACAAGGCGTTCATGGAGAAGAGCGAGAAGGCGGAAGCGGACCTGTACGCGCTCCTGAGCGACTATGAGGGCTTCGGAACGCGTACCCAAGAATCCCGCAGGCTCATGGAGATCGCGGGTCAGGCTAAGCGCGTCTTCAACATGGCTGAGTATTCGAGGCTCGTCAATCAATCGAGAGAGGAGGCGGAGAAGGCTAAGGAGGCGCGTGCGGGAGAGCTGGGCAGGCAATTGAAGGTCGTGTCCGCGGCCGTCGAGGAGGCTAAGGAGGTCGGTGTGGATACCTCCGCAAAGGAGCAGGAGCTCCGTGAGGCGACGGAGGCCTACCAGGGCAGCTCGTTCTCCAAGGCTATGCAGCTCATGACCGCAGTCGAGCGAGCGGTCGACACTGACCACCTTGATAAGCTGCGCAACAAAGAGGTCGAGCAGAGGCAGGTTGAGAAGGTCAACGCCACAATCGTGACATATGCTCCAGACCTGCAGGAGGCGGCCTACTACGGGATGGATGTCCAGGAGGGGCTGCTATTTGTCAACAACACCAAAGCCGCTTTGAGTAACAAGGACATCGTTGCAGCCGCGAAGTTTGCCAGGAGGGTCAAGGAAATCGTTCAGCCCATGCAGAAGGATATCGACCACATGCGCATGGAGAAAGGTGTCATCAAGCATGTCGAAGAGGCCAGGTGCGGCAAATGCGGCAAGGAGTCGCTCTATGCGTACCCCAACAACACTCAGAAATGCATGGAGTGTGGGCATTCGTTCTCCCTCGTTGCTCCTCCCACACTCGAAACGCTCGCTGAAGCGGAGGCGGCGCCTTCGAAATCAAACGCCGATACAGAGGGTACAGGAACCGCGACTCAGGCGCCTGGTGGCGATGACAAACCATCTGAGAGAAGGATCCAGACGCGAACCCTCAAGGGCCAAAAGAAGTCGTGATGGTGCGGCCAGGGAAGGAAGGTCTCCTCTGGGCGGAGCGGGAGAGTATCACTTCGGTTTCTTCTGGCCGTTAGTCTCGGCCGCCAGACCCCGGATGATGTCTCCCCTGGTGACTATGCCAACAAGAGTATTCTTGTCGAGTACTGGGAGGCGGTGAATCCCCTTAAGCACCATCTTGGAGATGGCTTCGTTCAACGGGATGTCGGCATCCACCGTGACGACCTCTCTGGACATGACGTCCTTCACTGGCAGGTTGCCTATCTCCTCGTACGCTTCCAGGATCTCCCTCTGGGTCACCTCCTCCTGGAACGCGATACCCAGCGAGGAGATCGACGGATACACGAGCCTCAGATCTTTCTTCATGGTCTTGAGGGATCGAAGCACATCGGCCTCAGTAAATATCCCGACGATCTTGTCTCCCTCCATCACTGGCGCTCCAGAGATGTTCTTGTCCGCAAGCATCGCGGCGGCGTCCTTCACAGGGGTATCGAGGGTTATTGTCGTCACGGGCTTGGACATGACATCCTTGACCTTCAACATGTTACCGGTTGAGCATCAACAGGAAAGCTATAAATGTTTGGCGGCACCGAATTCGACACCATTAACTCCTACACTGAGGGCCTCGGAAAGCTCTTCCTCCGGATGCCTTCGATCGAGGTCATGAACTCCATCGTCCCGACCTCTCCGGCCAGATAGGCTTCGAGGAGGTCCACCACCTCGGAGGGCACTCCGGAGACGAGCTCGACCTCGGAAGGCACCAAGAGGCCGAGAGGCCCCTTCGGTAGAGAGCTCTCCTGCTCCTCGAGGATCTCCTCGACCCGCGGGTTGTCGTACCAATCGCGCATAGCCCCGCCTTGCGTGGCGTCGTGGCCCTGGAGGTAGGCCGTTGCAACCTTCGACAGTCCCGCCTTCCGGCAGGCTGTCGAGACCCAATGCCTCAGGTCCTTCGGCCTCAGGGCCGGCAGGTCGTACTTCTTGCGGAGCCGGAGCCAATGGGCGCGAAAGCGGTCCTTATGCATCCTCCGGTCCGCACGAACCTGCCCCTTGACCGACCGCCAAGGCAGGACCCAAGCCTCGGGATGCGGAGCCGGATGAAGCTGCTGCCATTCCTCTAGAGCACGCACCACGTCGGGCGCTAGCCGAATGGCCACGGGCGCATAGGTCTTGAACTCACTGCGCCCGCCGGCCGCTAGAATTGCGTGGGGATGACCTGACGGATCGTACCGTACGTCCCCCCAGCGAACTCCTGTCGCATGGCTCGGACGCCAGCCGTGCTGGGCGATGAGGAGCCAGACCAGCCGAAGGTACGGATCCTTCTCCCGCACGAGGGCCTCAGCCCATTCCCGGACCGATTCATCGGAAGGCGTGGGCTCACGTCTCGGTCTGGGCAGCCGGCCGATGTCCACCTTGCTGTCGATAGGCCATGACAGCCTGAGGCCGTTGACCCAGACGGAGCGAAGCTGCGAGAGGGCCGTCAGCCAACAAGGCTTCGAGAGCTGCGCGAGGTGTGCGAGGAGGAGCTGTTTGCCCCGCAACCCGGCGAGCTGCCGGCGCGTGAGATCTTCGAGCCTGGATGCTCTGGCGAACCGCCTGAAGCTCTGCATGTACTCCACCTGGGTCGAAGGCCTCAGCCGGGCCCGGGTCGCATCGAGGAAGCGCTGCTCGATCTCGGCGAGATTCACGACGCCCTCGATCTCGAGGTCCTCTCGCTGAGATCCCACTGAAGGCTCGCCTGTCCCGAGAGGGGTTGTCCCAGCGAGGCTGGGTTCTCGGGAATCATGTTGTTTTCCTGGCGCCGAGTTGTCCCCATCCTCTGCGCCGGGCTCAACATGGGCGAGCGGGGACATAAGGACTGTGCCACAATTCTCATTTAGCTTCACGAAGACCCCCTTTTCCGTCTTCTGGCTCGTTGCGCTGCCCGTGCTACAAGAGCGTTTTCGTACAGCCTTCTCGCGCTCGACCTCGGGATCCCGTACTTGTGTCCTATCTGTCCCCAACTTGCGCCGCTATCCCGTGCTGAGACGACCTCAACGCTCATTTTGTGGCCATAGGCTATTGGCCTCCCGATCCTGCGCCCCTCTGCCTTCGCCCGTGCGAGTCCCTCACTGATTCGTGCGCTCCTCGCAGCTCGCTCGAGGATCTCCGCAGCCCTCGCAAATCTCACCGCGTCGGTCGATGGGACAGGTCCCACGAGCTCGAGCGGCCCGTCCACGACGCAGGAGCTCGCCGATGCGAGAGCTTCGAGCTGCAACAGCACGGCCTCGGCCTTGGTCTCGGACGCGGGGACGAAGACAAGGAGGAGCTTGGTCATGGCGGAGGGCCTCCCTCATCCTTGCCCTTCTCACGGCTCTCGTCTGAGCTTGTTAGCCCACTTGGTGAAGAGGACTTACCTTCCTGGGACCTTGGACCGAAGGCCAGCTCGATGACATCCTTCGCCTCCGCCTTCACCTGCTCGAGGTCCACGACGTGCCCGTGCCTCCGGAGCTCGTCAGCGATGCGGGCAGCTATCTCCTCGAGCGGCTCCTCAGGCGATCTCAGGTGTGCGAGGACCGCCAAGGATCGTATGCCCCTCTTGACCCGCTCATCTTTTCCTGCAGGTCCTTCTGCTTGGTCTACTGAGATCTCCTCAGAGCTCGCCGCAGGCAGATGCGTTTTCTCCCTGAGAGAGACAAGCCGCGCCCGGTGCACTATCTCCCTGACGGCGGGCCGATCCTTCTCGGAGATCTGATGAGCGAGGATGAGGTCTTGCTCGACCCAGGGCTCATCTCGTTGGCCGTCCTCTCGGAACCGATTGAGGGCGCGCTCGTAGAGGGGCGTGACTGGGAGGACCCCCTCGCTCCTCTCTAATATGCTCCCCGCTGGTACGGCTGGTATTGCTGGTACGGCGGCCTCATCCAGACTGGCCTGCCTGCTCATACCAGCCGTACCAGTCGTACCAGCGGATAGTGAGGACGTAGAAGGAAGGGATAACAGCTTGAGCACATTTTCCGTTTTCAGGATCCGGCGACGCCCGCCCTCACTACTCACCTTGATGCGGTCCTTCTTATCCTGCAGTCCAAGCCTTGTGAGCCGATTTCCGAGCCACTCAGGAGACCATTCCCTCCGCCCTTGCGCGCGGAGACGGTCATTTATTCGTGTCAGGAGCTCGTCCTGCCACATCCAGTCCTGCCCCCCGGGGAGAGAAGGAGCGTGCCAGGGTCCGGCCGCGATCTCCCGAATGACCAGGGACTCGTCCTCAGACACGCGATCTTCTGCAGCTGCCCGGAGACTCGTTAGCACGACATCCTTGACCTCGCCGCGCCAGCCGAACATCTCTGCTACGGCGAGCAGGACCGCGGCGACCTCCTTGTCCCGGGGCAGCCCGGCTTTGAGCGTGTCGAGCAGCTCGAGGAAACCGGTGGAGCTCATCTGCTCCTGTACCCTCTCTGTGGTCCATTCCTCGCGGGCCTTCTCCGCGAGGTCATACAACCAGATCCGGAGTGTTGCTGCGTCCTCGTCCGGGTAGAAGTTTCGGACGACTCGAGCGGCGTCCGCATTCGGTGTCATAAGGACGACGAGGGTCCTAGTCAACAGAGCGCCCTCGATACTGCCCATGTAGGTGAACACGAAGGGGCGGTAGATGTCGAGGTCCCGTGGGGCCCAATCATGCTCCCCAAGGGACACGAGGATCCTCCGTCTAGCCTTTGGGTCCGTGGCCTGCCTCAGAATCGACTCGAGCATCCCTTCCTTGTGTGCCCGTAGCTGCTCGTCCACCTCGTCGAGCCCCAGGATCCGCCCGTCGTCGAGGACCCGTGCGATATAGGCCTCGGTGGCATCGGACACGAGCAGCCCATTGACGATCGCGAGGGCGACCTTCATGGCGGTCGTCTTCCCCGAGGATGGGGGCCCCGAGAAGGCGAGATGGCAGCATCCAGGTAGGAGATGGTACACCCGGGCCATCGCACACCACAACAGGACCTGATAGGCTGCGCGCGGATCCGGAAACGAGATAAGTCCTTCGAGGATCTGTACTGCGCGTTTCAGCTCGAGTACTCGGGCTCGCTCTTCTGCCTTCCTCTCGTCTGGACGCATGCGCTCCTCGACATGGCGGACAAAGTCGATGCCGTAGAGAACCCAACCCAGAGCAACATCGACGGGCCTCCCGACGTGTTCCCAGTCCCGGTCCTGCAGCAGTCCCTCAAAACGCTCCTTCGTTATGCTTGGAGCATGGTCCTGGAACCTCGAGTAGTTCTCATTCCAAACGGCTTTCTCATCCTTGTCGGCCGAGGTATGGTCCTCGAAGTGTTCGAGGAGATAGCGCAGCACGCGCTCGACCCGTGCAGGGCGCACCTTTGGCTTGACCTTCTTCATTGCCGGCAGCTCTTGCTTGCGCTCCTGGGCCGTGGGGCTCTTCGCTCTCATCCTTGCCGCTTCTCTGTCCTTGCTCAAGCCTGCGCCCTTACCCTTCCCAGCACTCACGATCTTCGCCTCCGAGAGCGGGGCGCGAGGAATATGGGGAAATGTCTGGCCAAACGAAAGATTCCGGTCAGCCCGGGTGATGGCATCGGCTTTTTCGTATCGACTTCGAGCCACGCGATTCGACGCGCATCAATGAACCGCGCTCCACCCCGCAAGAGCGCAGCAATTGGCGAGGGTATCGAAGTCACGAATATTCCAGGGCCGCCGACGCTGACCGCCTTTCTAGCGAAAGCCGATGAGCCGCCGTTCTCACGCGTGAAGGGCGGGTTGCAGTACCAGGGGCAGGGCCAATCTATCGTGAGCGCATCCCCTTGTCGAGGGTAGGGACACGGGTCGAAGTACGGACCGCCGAGCAGCTCGCGTACCTCAAGCTCGAGGTCGGGCGGTGTGAGCCAAAATCGTCCTCCTCTCACAGTCATGTCATTCAGTCTCCGATCTCTTCGTCTTCCCCAATTGTCTCGGACTAGCAGCCCTTCGGCCGCAGCGCCCGCAGAGACGCGATTCAGACGCATCTAAAATCTTAAATCCCAGCGACTCGTTAGAAGTCATGTCAGCGTCGGTCTGTCTCAGGGCGTCTGGGCCCCCATCCCAGAGCCCTCGAGCTCTTTTCAGCCTCATGTATCACCCCCCCAGCTTGGCGATCCTCCGAGCCGCTCTGGTTGGCTGCACCACGACTACAGCGCCGTGCAATGCAGGTTCAACGAGCTCCTCGAGGAGCCGCCCGAGCTCCGCCTCGGAGATCTCGCCCCGGGGATCCACGAGCATGAGCCGGCCCGCTGCGAGCGTTGCCTCCTTACCCTTCACGAGAGCCGCAGGAATGACCAGCATATCGCTGTCTCCGTGCCTACTAACTCGCTGTCTTCGTACAATCATGCGAGGGAGATGGGAAAGCTAATGTATAGGCTTATAGATATCTAAAACCGGTTTTAGTATGACAGGAACAAAAAGACCGACTGGATGTCATTCTCCGGATGCGCGGCGGTTACGAGGGAAGGAAATGGATATGGTGCTCGCGGGCTCCTTGCCCCTGGACGGGCGGGAGATCCGGGCCGAGGATCTCTTCGACCATGCGGAGGAGCTACATGTGTCATCGGCTACACTTGCGAAGTACCTGAGGATCTGGGAGAAGAAGGGCCTTGTCCAGCGGTCTGCTGCCATCATCGAGGACCGCCCCGCTATCTTCTATCGCCTTGCCCTTGACAAACTCTGGCCCGGGGCACGCAAGAACCTCTATCGAGTCCTGGGATATGAGGATGAGTGGGCGGACCTCTTCCGCCGGCGTGAGGAGGGATTCCGCACTCGGGCGGACCTCGAGAGGTTCCTTCGCATCCAAGATGCGGTCCTCTGGGTCGTCCTTTTCGACCTCCTTACGCAGGCTGCAGAAACGGGGAGCCAGGACGAAGCGCGAGAGCGAGCCGAGACCGTGGTGGACTACGTGCTGCGTCGATGGATCGCGTCTTTGGCAGAGGTCATGTGGGTGCGACGGAAGGATTCCGCGAGTGCCCTGCTCCGGGTATCTTCCCGCCCTTTCGAGGAGCGCCAGGAGGTCCTGGACGAGATGGAGCGAGAGGTCGAAGAGGCTTGGATTGCCGCGGCTCGACGTGCGGGGCTCCCGATCGCTCAGGCGGCTCCTGAGCAGCTAGCTCCAGGGCGCGAGAAGGCAGAGCGGGCAGCCGCTCGTCGCAAGCGTGCCCGGAAATCGGCCCGAGCGAAGGACCGAGGGACAAAATGACCTGGTACAGACGACATAAGGGCTGGTGCCCGAAGCATGGCCGCACGATCTTCGTCCAGAAGGTCCCCCGTGAGAAGGATCTCTGGGGTAATCCAGTCCGTGAGTGCCGGGCATGCAGGAGAGAGAGGACCATCACAAGGTCGAGAAGCTCCAGGCGTAATCGAGGGAGCAGCCCGTCGTCAGATGGCCCGACCACGCGGCTAGGTCCAGGAGGCAGGACATGGATCGACTGAGATCGCCCGGGGCCGGCGAGGCAGAAACGGCCCCGCAGCACGTCGAATGTGAGATCTGCCATGAGGAGATACCGTCAGGCGTGAGCCTCGAGGAGCACTTCAGAGTTCATGGCGGGCCGCCCGAGGCGAGGGCAAAGTATGGGTGCAATCATGGCACGCTCTATGTGGAACTGTGGTTCGGCCTCGCCCACATCTGCGCGGCTGGTCCGTACGCCCAGGAGTTCGGCAAGATCGTAGTGGACTGGGGGCACGACAAGACGCCCGACGTGCTCCGGAGGATCGTGGAGGATGAGAACGCTGGGCGGCTCGACCTCTCAGGCCGGTACTGGCCGCGCACATGGAGAAGCGCGATGGAGCTCGAGGCGATCTACCACGAGCCTGCGGCAGGTCCTTCGCAACCTGTACGCTCGAGCGCCGGAGGACCTCGGCCACGACGATCTGCCTGAGCAGCTCGAGCTCGGCCTCAGTATGACTCGGCGATCGCAGGCGGTCCTCGATCTCGCCGGCCTCGAGGGTGTGGCCGTGGGTGTGTGTCGCGCCTGCTCGAGACGGAGGAGGAGCCCGACACCGCAGCGCTGCTGAGATCTCCTGAGCGCGCGTGCCTCCTCGGACAGATGAGGCTGACAGAGCCCTCAGCCTCGGCCCCTCGACCGACTGAGCGCGCAGCCTGGCCTGCGGAGCACAGAGAGGCTGGCTGACAACTCCCTGCCCCGGACCCAATGCTGGACATGCTGGTACGCTAGAAAACCCTTCGTGTAGTGGTGCCAGCGTCGTCTCGGCCGGATCCCGGCACCGCCGCGCTCGAGTGTGCGTGAGCTCGTCCAATCAGGCCAGGGGAGCGTACATCTCCATGGGGGGATGGCCTTGTTCGTTTTCAGTTCGGAGCTGTGTGGTGCTGCACCGAGCAATTCCAAAGGAGTGTGGGGGGCCGGATGAGAACCGTACTCGAGACGGAGGAGACGAGGCACGACAGCCGTTCTATGAGAGCCCTGCGAGCTCCTCAAGCTGGCGCTCACGTCCTTGGCGGTCGGCCGGCTTCGCGATATTTCCGCGCCTCCTGCACGAGTAGATTGTCCGCCCTCTTCACGCGCTCGAGGCGCTCGCGCAGCGTGCGAGACAGGAGAGCCGAGGCACGCATCTCCGCGCCCCGGTCGATCCTACCGGTCCGCCTCTCCTCGGATGTGGTGAGCCTCCAAGCACGGACCGTGAGATTGCGCCCTCCCTCGTCGGCCTGGGCGAACGTCCACGATCCCGCGAGCCCGCGGGTCTCGAGCCGCTTGAGGACCTCGCGCGTCCAGTAGATCGACGCCCCCACTCGCGCAGCGAGCTCCGTCGTGTAGCCAGGCCCCAGCTTCAGGGCGCGCATGATACTCCGGCCCACGACGGACTCCGATCCGGGAGCGCGTCGAGATCCCGCGCGAGATCTCGGTCTAGCGGTCTTCACCTCTCGGCCGCTCTGCCCCGCAGGACTCCTGCCGGTCCGCGTGCCTCGAGCTGCACGAGCGCTCAGGGCGGCCGCCTCACAGGATCTCGAGCTCGTCATGGCATGTCCTCTCCCGCAGAATGCGACTGCGGGCATGTAGTACTTGCGGGGGATAGTGTCCCCCATCCTCTCGACGATATGTGTCGGGGCCGCTCCGCAGAGCCTGGACGCGACGGCGAGCTCCCGGATCCCTCGACTGAGTTGCTACCAGCTGGGGAGATCGTCGATTCTCCTGGTCCGGTGAGCCAGATTGCTTAAGTACCCCGCTCCCGGACGAAAATCCGAGGGCCCGAGGGCCGCTCTCTCTCGAGGAGCGTCTCAATCGCCGACACGCTTCATGTTGAGGCGCGGAAAAAGATGGGGAAGGGGTTTGCGCGTTACAGATCCTGCCGGGTCAGACCCACAAATGCCCACCCTTCGACCTCATGCGGTTGTGGTAGAAGTCGCGGATCTTGCAGGCCACAGCCACGAGCTGTGCAGCCGGGAGGTCCTCCTCAACGATCTGCTTGATCTCGCCGAGGATGATCTTCTCCATCTCGTTGAAGCGGTCTTGCCCGGACATGAGCAGCTCATCGAGTTCGCGCGCGGCAGCGTCGAGGTCCACGCCCTCGCGCACGATAGCGCAGAGCATGCCCTTGACATAGCTCCGCCTCGCGCGCTCCCTGAGGAGCTTCTCTTCCGTTTCGTTCCTTGCGTTCATTCGTTCGTTCACCTCCTAGGGACTCTTGGTCTAGCCGCAGAGGAGGCCCAGCCATCGCCTCTCAACCCCGAAATGGGGAAGAGGCCCACGCGCAGGGCGTGGGCATTGGGGGACAGGCGAGCCTTCGAGGGCAGCACTCCCTCTGGACGGACTTTTGGGTGGCGAATTCGGTAAGTATAAATGTTTTCGGCAGCTTGCCTAGAGGTGCAGCACAACCCAGGTGTGAGCACGATGCAAACAAAGCTGAAGCCGATTTCTGATATGGAGATTGATGGAGACATGAAGGTCAAAGACCTAACGGGCCAGATGCTGGCATCTGGCGGGTTCACAGCCAAGAAGATGGGACTCGCATGTGACATCCTCGCCAAGATGCTCAGGGAGCCCCAATGTACCATGTTCTTCTCCTTCCCCGCGTGCATCGTGTCCACGGGCACAAGGGGAGTCATCAGGAAATTGGTGGAGGAAAGGCTTGTGGATGTGATCATAACGACCTGTGGAACCCTCGATCACGACCTCGCAAGAGTCTGGAAGAAGTACTATCACGGGGATTTCCAGATGGACGATGCGGACCTGCACAGAAGGGGCATCAACAGGCTGGGAAACATCCTCATTCCCAACGAGAGCTATGGGATCGTTCTGGAACAGAAGATGCAGCCCATACTCGAGGAACTATACAAATCCGGCAAGAAGAACATGTCCAGCCGACAGCTAGCATATGAGTTTGGCACGCGCGTTCAAGACAAGAAGTCAATCCTCTACTGGGCTGCAAAGAACGATATCCCCATCTATGTCCCGGGCATCACTGACGGAGCGTTTGGCTCGCAGCTCTGGCTCTTCCGGCAGCAGCATCCGGACTTCAACATTGACATCCTGAGAGACGAGCAAGAGCTCTCCGACATAGTGTTCTCCGCGAAGAAGGCTGGGGCTCTTATGATCGGCGGGGGCATATCGAAGCACCACGTCATCTGGTGGAACCAGTTCAGAGATGGCCTCGACTATGCAGTCTACCTCACCACCGCAGAAGAATACGATGGGTCGTTATCCGGCGCGCGCATACGCGAGGCTGTCAGCTGGGGCAAGGTTAAGGAGAACGCCCAGTACATCACCGTCGAGGGAGACGCAACCGTGACGCTGCCGATGCTGGCGGCATCAGTGCTTGGAGCTGGCAGGCCAGGAAGACATTAATATCGCCCAGGAAAGTTACCCTAATGGAATAGCGAGGGAAGAGATGAACGCCAAGGAAGTCGGCCCGGAGATACCAATTCCTCAGGATCTTGCAGCATTCGCGAAGGAATATCTCAGAGCCTACATGGAGACAATCGAGGAGAAGAAGCCTCAGACATACCCGAAATTCGCCCAGGAAGCGCCCTACCATGTCATGAGCTATTACCTGCCGAACGGCTCCGTCTGCATGATATTCAATACGGCGAAGGAGCAGAAATTCGAGGGCGGAGCGAAGGACTGGGATGAGGTCCAGGATATCATCGTCAAGGGCGTCGATCACTTCGCGGGCTTCTTCCCGTTCGAGGGACGTTCCCTGGGGGACTGGAACAAGAGAGGGAGGAAGGACGCGCTCAGGGACATCAGGCTCATGGACAAGTCGGAGCTAGGACGCGCGGGCGCCGAACTCGAGGCGAGCATCGACAACATCACAAAGTTGGTTCGGACCAATCCGTGGGTCGGGAAGATGGGCAGTGAGATCGTGACGACCCTCAGGAACCTGGACGGCAGGGTCAAAGGAGGGTTCCCGACGGTAGATGCCATAGCTACACTTCAGTCGCTCAAGGCATATATACCGGGCTCAGAGAGCATCTCTATCGAGTTCCCAGACAGACAGATGCTCGAGGAGATCGCGGACCAGATGAAGAACATAGCCGCGCTTGAGGGCAAGATCGACATCGTCGAGAACCGGATATTCGAGGTCGAGAAAGCCTCCCAGGTTCCCGACCTGTCAGAGAAGTTCAATGACCTAACAGACAGAGTCGAGAGGCTGGAGAAACAACTGGAGAAGGTCTCCAACATATTGACCATGCTGAACTCCAAAGTGGAGAACTACTTTTCGAAGTCCGCGGAGAAGGAGCGGCAGGGCGACCTCGAGAAGCAGATCGAGGAACACACGGCAAAGGCCATGACTCACGATTCAAAGATCATGGCCCTCGAGAAGGATGCTCTGCAGCTCGTCGAGGAGATGCGGAAGATGGCGGCCAGGATGGAGAAGGACATCCACGACAGCAGAAAGCGGATTGCGAGGATGGAGAAGCACTTCGTCGACTTCGCGAAGATGATGCAAGAGTAATGCCGCCATGAAGATGGTCTGTGTTCTTCCGGGGGATGGAATCGGTCCTGAGGTCATCAGCAGTGCCGTCACTGTGCTTGAACATGTCACGAACGACCTGCAGTTTGAGTACTCAGATATTGGCAGAGCCGCGATGGCGAAGCATGGTTCGTACCTCCCAGCTGAGACGCTTGACCTCATGCGAGTCTCGGACAGCTGCCTTTTTGGTGCTGTGACGACCACAGATGAGCCGGGATATCAGTCACCAGTGCTAGCCTTCAGGCGAGCCCTTGATCTGTACGCGAACCTCAGGCCAATCCGAAGGCTCGCCATGTCTCAGAGCTCGAAACCGATCGACCTCGTGATTGTCAGGGAAAATTCTGAGGGGATGTACAACCAGGAAGAGGTCAAACGAGGCGATTCTGTCATAACGATGAGGAAGGTTTCGAGAAGCGCCTGCGAGAGAATCGTGAGGTTCTCCTTGAACTACGCGAGGATGAACAACAGGAAGCGCATATGTTGCGTTCACAAGTCTAATGTGCTCAGATCCTCGGATGGGCTTTTCGTAAGTATATTCCGGGAAGTGATGGCACAGGAAGGCGGAGACGTCGTCGCCGAGGAGCAGCTCGTGGATTCAGCTGCGATGAGCCTGGTCACAGACCCAGGCAGGTTCGATGTGATCGTCACCCTGAACCTCTACGGCGACATACTTTCCGATGTGGCTGCTGGCGTCGCTGGTGGTCTGGGCTTCGCTCCCTCAGGCAACATAGGACCTCATCATTCTGTTTTCGAGCCTGCGCACGGGTCAGCTCCTGATATCGCAGGAAAGGGTGTAGCCAACCCTACGGCCGCAATCCTTTCCGGTGTCATGATGTTGAGACACCTGGGCATGTCCGACGAGGCCCAGCGTGCCGAGCAGGCTGTAGCAGATGTCTATCGCAGCGGTCACTTGACGGTGGATATTGGCGGCAGGCACGGATCGGAGTCTTTCACGAAACACGTCCTCGAGAGATTGCAGTGACGATATTCTCCGCAAGGCTGTTTTCCAAAAATCGAGGCAGAATAGGACAGGTGCGGGGGCTGAGATTCGAACTCAGGGACTCCTGCGAGACCAGACCCTCAATCTGGCGCCGTTGACCGGGCTTGGCTACCCCCGCATTGGAAGCCTGGGCGTCGGTCGATATGTCTCTCTCGATTAAAGCCTTTCGTACCTGCAAAGTTCGTTCCATTGCAGCAATCGTCGGAGGATATCTAGATTGCAGAGGACTTGCCCCATCACGGGATTAGAACGATCTTTGTGCGCGATTCAGTACACCGTCCCATCAAATAAATACTCGATTGCGATACATGGCTGAAGACGTGTCAGAACGGATGATTCTGACGCGGCGTTATACTGTCAAGAGGGAATGCAGATATGATCGGTTTCCCGAAGGGAAAAACCTCGCTCCGGATGTTCGACAAGGATGACCTAAACTCGCTTCACTGGGGAACTCTAGATGTGCTCGAGAACGCCGGAATCAAGGTCTTCAGCAAGGAATGCTTGAAGCTGCTCGAAGATGCAGGGTCGACAGTCGACTATAAGCAGAGCAGCGCCAAGATCCCGGGCAATCTCGTCGAGGAAGCGATTAGAAAAGCGAAGAAGAACATCACTCTCTGCGCAAGGAATCCGAAGTACGACGTCGTTCTTGACGGAAGACGCGTGTTCTGCACCACGGATGGCAACGGCACGAGCGTTTTAGATTTCGAGACGGGCATAAGGCGGATGTCGACGAGCGCAGACCTGGCGATGGTCGGCAAGGTCGCCAACGCGCTGGACTCCGCGCACATATTCTGGCCATGCGTCAGCTGCCAAGATGTGCCGGACTACATAAGACATGTTGTTGACCTCAGGGTTGCCCTCATGAGCATCGAAAAGCATGTTCAGGTGGAAACCACGAGTCATAGACGGGAGGCGAAATGGCTCGTCGAGATCGGGGCTGCGCTTGCAGGTGATCAAAAGGCACTGAAACGGAAACCAATATTCTCGTCCATGCACTGTCCCTTTTCGCCATTGCAGCTGGATGGAGGTTCGACCGAGGGGGCGCTCGTCCTCGCGAGGGCAGGTGTCCCAATATCATTCTATGGCATGCCCCAGGCAGGCATCACAGGCCCTGTGACGCTGGCAGGCTCGATAGTCGTCAACAACGCAGAAGTCTTGGCCGGCCTGACAATGGCTCAGCTCGCTGCTCCAGGGTCACCCTTCATCTACGGCACAGGCGGTGCTGCCTTCGACATGAGAACGATGACTTGGGCCGGCGGCGGACCAGAGAGGGCGCTCATATCCGCAGGCGCGGGAGAGCTATCGCACCATTACGGATTCGCAATCCTGTGTGGCGGTATCGTGGCCTCCGCGAAAATGCCTGGCGCTCAGGCATGCTACGAGAAGATGTCGAGTGGACTCCCACAGTTCTACGCTGGCTGCGACATGATAGCCGGGCTCGGCCTCCTGGACGATGTGACCATGTTGTCATATGAGCAAATGGTTATCGACGACGAGATGGCGAGGATCATGGCCAGGCTCGCACAAGGAGTGACTATCGACGACGACCATCTGGCGATAGATACGATCAAGCGCGTCGGCCCCGGAGGGAGCTTCCTATCCGCCAAGCACACGATGCAATGGCTCAACAAGGAGCACTTCATTACGGACGTAACCGACAGGAGAACAGGAGAGGCCTGGGAAGCCGACGGCAGGAAGACAGTCGTGGACAGGGCGAAGGAGAAGGCCGCGAAGATCATGCGGGAACATATCGTAGGGCCGATCGCACCGGAAGTTGTAAAGGACTTCGATGCGATAGTCAGAAAGGCTGACAAGGATATCAAGGACCACGGACTAGATTGATTCGGATCAATCTGAGCAAACCCATTGCATGGCAGGCGACGAATCCGAATTCGCCTGCCGATCAAACGCCATCATAGAGCAGGTGTAACTTGATCCCGTTGGAGCTAATTCGCGAATTCGAGATGCAGATGAAGGCGCTGAGGATAGGAAACACGAGCCTGCGGCGCGCACAGAAGCTAGAGAAGAGACTCGGCGTCAGGAGGCTCCATGTCAAGATGGAGGGAGAGAACCCATCGGGAACGCACAAGGACCGGATGGCATTGCTCCTCGCTCTCGACGCCCGCAAGAAAGGCTTCGATACGCTAGCAGCTGTGACCTGTGGCAACTATGGAGCCGCACTCGCCTATGTCTGCGAGAAGCTCAACATGAATTGCTCGATCTACATACCTTCTGAGTTCGTTGCGCCCAGAAGACCAGAGATAGAGGAGAGGGGAGCTAGGGTCGTGATCGTGGACGGGGATTACGAAGCCGCGCTGAAGTCCGCGAACGAGGAAGCTCTCAGAAACCACTGGTACAACGCGAATGCAGGAGGATCCAACAAGGATCTGGGGATATACTCATACTCATTCATTGCGCGTGAGATTGCGCAGTCCCTCGGCAGACAACCGGACTGGGTCTCAGTTCCCGTTGGGAACGGAACGGTCCTCGCAGGTGTTTGGCAAGGATTCAGGGCGATGGGAATGAAGCCGCGCGTGCTCGGATGCTCCAACAACAACTCAGCGGTACGCGGCGTCGTGAACAAGATGAAAATCATGTTGGATGTGCCCGACCTGGAGATCACTGAGATAAACGAACCCCTTTCTGGGAACTTCCTGCCTGATGGTCAGGAAGCTGTCGATTCGATCGTCGAATCGAACGGTGCGGGAGCCGAGGTCTCGGACGAAGAACTCGTGAAAGCCTCCAAGATAGTCTGGGAGGATGAGGGACTCGACTTGCTTCCAGCATCCGCGGGCGCAATCTGGGGGATCGCTCAGCTCGAATCGAGGAACCATACATTTGTGGCGGTGGCAACTGGTCGGGGGCATTTCGACTAGCCAGACACAAACGGGATCTAGCGCACCCAGTCGATGTACATATGTGTGCTCCGGGCGTCGAAAGAGGGCCTCGCAGCCAAGATATTAATATCGGCGGGGCCATTGCCAGTCTCGATGGACTCATCCGCTGGTCATCCCGGTCAGGTTCACGTCATCAGTGTTCTAGAGGTGCTTGTAGACCTGCGGATTTTGGGCCCGTAGCGGACATCGGACCTCTGGTTTGTGTCTGCGCGGGCTGGATGATGGAATGAGTGAGAACATGAAAGGTGCTAGGGCTGCCGTGGAGTTGCTGGAGAGACAGAACGTCGAGGTGATGTTCGGCATACCAGGCGGCGTCTTGCTCCCGTTCTATGACGAGCTTATTCAATCCAACATCAGGCACATTCTCGTGAGGCACGAGCAATGCGCGGGCCACATGGCGGATGGCTTCGCCAGGGTGTCCAAGAAGCCGGGTGTGTGCGTGGCGACATCTGGCCCGGGCGCGACAAACCTCGTGACGGGCGTCGCGACCGCTTACATGGATTCCTCCCCGATGATCGCCATCACAGGTCAGGTCGCGACGGATATGCTCGGGAACGACGCTTTCCAGGAGGCGGACTCGTTCAGCTTGATGATGCCTATCACCAAGCACAATTTCAGGATCACGAACCCGAGGGACATGGCCGAGACCTTCAAGAAGGCGTTCATGATAGCTACAACCGGCAGATTCGGGCCCGTCCACATCGACCTTCCAGTAGACATCCTGCATGCAGAGATATCTCAGGAGGAGATGGACAAGGAGGTCAGGATACCAAAACCGAGGAAGAACCTGTCTGGCCTCTTGGACGCCATCAAGCTCCTTGAGAACGCCGAGAGACCAACGATCATGGTGGGAGGTGGCGTCACATGGTCAAGAGCGGGGGGCGAGATTGCGCGGCTTGCGGAGATACTGATGGCTCCCATCGTCACGACCCTGATGGCAAAAGGCTCAGTGCCTGAGAATCACCCGCTTGTTCTAGGAGTATGCGGCATGCATGGCAGACAGGTCGCGAACTACGCCCTCAACAACTGCGACGTCCTGCTCGCGATCGGGACGAGGTTCAGTGACAGGGTCACTGGCAAACTCAGCGAGTTCGGAACGAGGACCAAGGTCGTCCATGTCGACATCGACTCGTCGGAGATAGGCAAGAACGTCAAGGGCAGGGTAGGCCTTGTCGGAGATGCATGGACAGTCGTGAACGCCCTCATAGCAGGGCTGCAGCAGAGGAAGAAGTCACCGACCTGGAAGGACAGGATCATACAACTGAACAAGGACTGCACATGCGACTACGACCTGAAATCCGACCCCATCAAGCCCCAGAAGGTCATCTACGAACTCTCGAAACTCCTGCCGGACGACGCCATAGTGACAACTGAAGTAGGACAGAACCAGATGTGGGCCTCGCACTTTTACAAGTGCTACGGAAGCCGAATCTTCATCACATCGGGTGGTCTGGGGACCATGGGCTTTGGTTTTCCTGCGGCCATGGGCGCCAAGTTGGCCCGGCCGGATAGCGTTACATGCGACATCGCGGGCGATGGCAGCCTCCAAATGGTATCCCAGGAGTTTGCGACCGCCGTTGAGAACGACATACCCATCATGATCTGTCTCCTGAACAACGGATGGTTGGGCATGGTGAAGCAGTGGCAGAAGCTCTTCTATGGGGAGAGATATATGGCGACCAAGTTCGGGGGCAGCCCTGACTTCGTCAAGCTGGCGGAGGCGTACGGGGCAGAGGCTGTGAGGGTCGAGCGGCACTCAGAGGTTGCCGAGGCAATCAAGAGGGGCGTCAAGTCCGACGTGCCCTTCCTAATGGATTTCGCGATTGACCCCGAAGAGGACGTGTTGCCGATGACCCCGCCCGGACAGAGCTCATCGGAGTGTATCAAGGGACGGTGCAAGTGGAAGGGTGCGGTGGTTTGAATGGAAGCGATCATGCTCCTCGTCTACGACCAACCAGGTGTCATGCAGCGGGTCATGGGCGAGTTCACCAGGAAGAGAATCAACGTGGAGACCATAGTCGTCGGAAAGTGCGAGATGCCGGAAAGGGCGAGAATAGTCCTCTCGGTCCTCGACAAGGAGAAGGCCTTGGGCGTGCTCGAGCATCTCAGGGCGCTCCACGAGGTCATAGAGGCAGACTTGATCGATTACAGCAGGCATGAGGCCTACGCGATCCTCCTGGGCAAGAATGGCGTGTGCAGGGTGACAGGATCTGTAGATGAGGTCGAGTCGATCATCAAGAACAGCCAGCCGACGAGATACATCGAGGCGATGAATGCAATTTGATCTTGGAGAGTGCTAGAATGGCAGGAAGGATATACTACAACAAGGACGCGAGCCTGAATGTGCTCAAAGGCAAGAGGGTCGCGGTCGTAGGCTACGGAATACAGGGCAGAGCGCAATCTCTAAACCTCAAAGACAGCGGTGTGGAAGTCGTCATAGGGCTGAAGTTCCGGGACGAGTACTGGAAGCAGGCCAAGGCGGACAAGATGACCATCTTGGACATACCCGAGGCGGTCAAGAGTTCGGACATCGTGATGCTTCTGATTCCAGATGAGGTCCAGAAAGACGTTTATGATGCGGACATCGCCCCGAACATCAGGAAGGGCATGGTCCTGGATTTCGCTCATGGGTTCAACATACATTTCAAGAGGATCGTTCCCCCGAAGGACATCGACGTGATCATGGTCGCGCCGAAGGGCCCGGGAGCGCTCGTGCGGGAGACATTCCTAGCGGGCCATGGGGTCCCCGCACTTATCGCAGTCCACCAGGACCCATCTGGCACGGCCAAGAAGCACGCGCTTGCGATCGCGAAAGGCCTTGGAGCCACAACGAGGGGAGTGCTCGAGACTACATTCAAGGAGGAGACGGAGACGGACCTGTTCGGCGAACAGGTCGACCTCTGTGGAGGCGCGAGCGAACTTATCAAGACATCCTTCCAAGTCCTGATTGAGGAGGGGTACCAGCCGGAGGTCGCTTATTTCGAGGTCCTCCATGAGCTCAAGCTGATAATCGACCTCGTCCAGAAGGGCGGCATAGAGGGCATGTGGGACGGGGTCTCGAACACGGCAGAATACGGTGGAAGGACTCGCGGGCCAAAGGTCATCGACGGAAATGTTAAGAACACGATGAAATCGATATTGAGAGACATTCAATCAGGCGCCTTCGCCAAGGAATGGGTGGCTGAGCGCGACGCGGGGATGCCCACATTGACCAAGCTGAGGGAGGAAGGCGCGAAGTCGCAGATTGAGGTCGTCGGCAGCGCCATCAGGAAGATGTTCAAGTGAGGGGACTCCGCATACGGCTGTCCCGGTGATGGCTCGGTGACTGTTCGCGGTTGACGGAGCCTCTATGGACCGGTGTTGCATATGCCTCGCGAAATGAAGAACAGGGATTTGCTCGGCAAGTTCTCCGACGCAGGCAGGGTGTTCGTCGGGCTGGTGAGGGACGGCGCTGTCATCGAGACAATGAACTCTACCATGATGGAAACGATCGGGGGAGACCTAAATCTCGGCAAGAGGCGTCACGTCCTTTCCGATCTCAAGACGCTGCCACCAATCGACAAGCCCTCCAAGATAATCTGCATCGGCCTGAACTATCGGAGCCACATAAAGGAGATGAAGGCGGAGATTCCAAGAGTTCCGATCATCTTCTCGAAACCATGCTCCGCAATCATCGGCCAGGATGATGAGATTGTCCTGCCCAATGTCTCCTCGAGGGTCGACTATGAAGGCGAGTCGGCGCTGGTCATAGGGGAGAGGGCTAGTCGGACAAAGGATGGAAGTTCGCACATATTCGGCTATACATGCTTCAACGATGTGACCGCCAGAGACCTCCAGAGAATTGACCCGGACTGGACGAGGGCGAAGGGCTTTGACACGTTCGCGCCCATCGGGCCATTCATATCCATGCAAGCCCCTACAAGGGTCTTGACGAGGCTCAACGGGAAGGTCGTCCAGGACGCGTTGCTGACCGACCGTGTGTTCGGAGACGCCTCCCTGGTGGAGTACATCTCGACGGTGATGACTCTCGAACCCGGCGACGTCATCGCGACGGGCACTCCGTCGGGCATATCCCCGATGAGACCGCGGGACGTTGTCGAGATCGAGCTTGACGGTATCGGCTGTCTGAGGAACAAAGTCGGAACAGGATGAGGAGACGGAGAACATGCAGATCGAACCAACGGACAAGGTCTGGAAGAACGGCGAGTTGATACCTTGGAAGGACGCAACGGTGCACGTTCTGACGCACTGCCTGCACTACGGCACAGGCGTGCTCGAAGGCATCAGATGCTACAGCACCGACAAGGGTCCTGCAGTCTTCAGGCTCAAGGAGCACATGCAGCGGTTGCACAACTCAGCGAAAGCTATACAGCTCAAGATCCCCTACTCAGCAGACCAGTTGTGCACGGCAGCAAAAGACACGGTGAGGGTGAACAAGCTTGATTCATGCTACATCCGACCGATATCGTTCTTCGGCGTCCAGGGCATCGGGGTGAATCCGATAGGGTACCCCATCGAGACGTTCATCGTCACGTTCGCCATGGGCGCTTACCTCGGCGAAGAGGGGTTGAAGAATGGGATACGCGTGCACACATCCTCCTGGCACAGGGTCTCGAACGGATCCGTGCCTGCGACCGCCAAGGTTTGTGGGGACTACCTGAACAGCGCCCTCGCGGTCATGGAGGCGAAGATGAACGGTTTTGAGGAGACCATCATGCTCAACGAACTCCACATGGTCGCAGAGGGTTCTGGCGAGAACATATTCTTGGTCAGAGAGGGAAGGCTATTCACACCTCCCTTGAACGCAGGCATTCTCCCTGGCATCACCAGAGATGCTGTGATGAGAATCGCGAAGGACCTTGGATATGCGGTTACCGAACAGAACCTGGTCAGAAGCGAGCTGTTCGCAGCTGACGAACTCTTCTTCACAGGCACGGCAGCAGAGATCACCCCGATCCGGGAGGTCGACCGGCGGCAGGTCGGGGAGGGCAAACCTGGCCCGGTTACGCTGGCACTGCAGGAGAAGTTCCAGGATGTCGTTCGGGGAAAGGATCCCAAGTACGCCAGCTGGCTAGACCTCGTCAGATGATTGCGCGAGCGCCTGAGCAAAGAATAAATAGGAACGACGAGCATATCGTCTGACGATTGTCATACGCAGGGATGGGATGAGCGTGACCTTCGCGAAGATGGACTTGCTGGTGAGCCAGGCGGATCAAGAAGGGAAGACTCTTGCAGAAATCCTCACGAAAGGACTTTCTTCGAAAGACCTAGACCGCCTGCAGAAGGAGGTCAATGAGCGGATTCGGGAGAACTACGCCTCCATCGCTAGTTTCATGAGCGATGTGGAAGTGCCCAGCATTCCGGATTTTGCGTCCATGACCAAGGAGCAGCTTACCGATTTCGAAAAAGAGGTTCTGTTCGCACTGTCAGACGATGTAGTTGCTGACGTGTTGCTAGAGGCCTAGCCAAGGTCGAATTGTTCACTTGATTCTCCTGAAGATACGGTTCTCAGGATCAACAGTCTCGAAGTATGCTCGGGGAGAACCCATCATCGTCTCCGTTTTGCCGAGCATGAGGTACCCATCTACCCGAAGAGCCTTGCAGAGGTTCATGAGCACCTGATCATGCATCGGCCTAGAGAAATATATCAGCACATTTCTGCAGACGACGGCGTCGAAGTACTTCGAGCTTGGCTCCTTGAGGAGATCCTCCTTGAGGAAGCGCACCCTTCGCCTGATCGCTTCGGTGACCTGGTAGCAGTCCCCCGCTTTGACGAAGTATCCCAGCCTGAACCGATCCAGAACGCCTTTCATCTGCTCTTCCGTGAATACCCCCGCTCTCGCCTTGGACAATGCGCTAGCCGACAGGTCTGTCCCAACGACGCTGACGAGAGCGTTGTTGTTCCCACCGCATCTCTTGAGTTCCTCCTCTACGCATATAGCCAGTGTGTATGTTTCCTGACCCGTCGCACAGCCCGCGCTCCAAATCCTGAATATCCCCCCTGCGAGGTTGTTCTTGGCAGCCAGTAGAGGCCTGATGACCTTCGAAGAGAATGCCTCGAAGACCCCCTCATCCCTGAAGAACTCGGTAACGTTTATGGAGAGAGCCAGTACGAACTCATTCGTCTCCGTCTCGTTCTTCCTGAGCCTCTCTACATATTCCGAGTAGTCGGAAATGCTTGTCTTGCCCATCCGGCGCTTGATGCACCTGAGAACGAACGAATGGGAGTACCCTGTCAGATCAAGACCCCTGGAGGCCAGTAGGTGGTTCTTGACTCCATCTATGACCGCCTCATCTGCCTTGTCCATTTCGGTCTAATATCCCCTTTTGGCTAGATATTCCCTTCTCATGCCGACATACTGGCATGAGAATGTCCGTCCAGGCATCAAAATTGAGTTTCTGGACGACATGTTTTTATACGGTCCGTATCGGTTTTGATATTGATAAGCAAGCCTCCTGAGCCCCAGAAGGGATGCTAGGCGGCTAGCTTAATCCCCCCAGGTGATCTCTTGAGACTATCCCTGACCTACAAGCTAGTTGCAGTGATGTTGATCCTGTCTCTCGTGCCGGTAGTCGCGATCAGCGTCTTCGACTATGAGCAGATGCAGAACATCCGAGGAGACGTCGACGTTCTCTACAAGGAGAATCTCCTGGCAGTTTCGAAAATCGCCGAGGGACAGACCGCGCTCTCGAATGCGGACACTTCGTTCACACGGATGGTCTTGGCTTACAACACGGATCAGAGTCAGGCAGACCAATACTATAACGAGATGAACTCGCAACAGAACCTCTTCTCCGACTTCATGTCCAGCTTCAATCTCTACTACTCTTACAAGAAGCTCCCCAGGATGACGGACATCATCACGAGCCAGGGTAGGACCGACCTACTCACGCAACAGGATGCCACAATCACAGCCCTGCATGACAATTGGGACCTTTATGTCTACGACACGGGAGTCACGAGAACGCTCCTGGCTACGAACTTGACCCTAGCTCTGTTGTCCGTTGACAATGCATCCGGGCATATGGACTCGCTGAACCAGAACCTTAACAGTCTAATCACGACCACTCAAACAGCCGCCGATCTGATGAACAAGATATCAGCAGACACGATCAGACAGAGCATGCTCTGGAGCCTGATAGGAGGCACTGCCGCAGCAGCGATAGTCGCGGTCGCCGTGACATATATGTCCTTCATGATCACAAGGCCCGTCGTGACGGTCTCGAAGGCCGCCAAAACCATAGCTGATGGCAACCTCACAACGAGGCTGGAGATTAGGGCTACAGATGACGAAGTCGGCGATCTCGTGAAATCCATGAACCTCCTGATCGACAACATGTCAACGCCCTTGATCAAGCTGACATCCTACGCCGAGCAGATCGGAGCAGGCAATCTGTCCGTCGATATAGACGTCCAGGCAAAGGGAGACATTGAGAAGCTGGTCAACGGCTTCAGGCAGATGAAGACGAATTTGGTCAGGTTGACCGAGGAAATCAGGAATGCATCGGACGCTCTGAGGGAGTCGTCAGGCACCCTGGCGGAGACCGCCAAGCACATGACCGAAGGAACCCAGCAGGTCTCTTCGTCAATGGCCCAGACATCGAAGGGCGCCCAGACCCAGGCAACCAAGGTGGAGGAGATGGTCAAGATGCTCGGCGAGCAGACAAAGTCCATCTACGATGTGGTCCAGAGCTCGCAGAATGCGGCGACCGCGTCTGAGAACGCAAGCGAGGTTGCCCAGAAGGGGAGCAGGTCCGCCCAGGATGCGCTGGAGCACATGAAGAAACTGATGAAGAGCGTTGAGCAATCATCAGAATCCATGGACCATCTCTCGAAGAAGTCAAGGGAGATATCGCAGATAGTGATGATCATCACGAACATCGCGCAACAGACCAACCTCTTGTCCCTGAACGCCGCAATCGAGGCCGCAAGGGCGGGAGAGCACGGTAGGGGCTTCGCGGTTGTCGCCGATGAGGTTAGGAAGCTAGCCGAGGGTTCCAGGAAGGCTGCGAGCCAGATACAACAGCTGATAGAAGTCGTAGAGCGCGACATCCAGGAGAGCTCTCAGAAGATGGAGCAGACCAGGACCGATGTCTCCGAGAGCTCGAGAACCGTGTCGGATTCGTTGAAATCCCTCGAGGATATCGCCGCAACAGTCCAGGAGACGGCAGCGATGGTCGAGGAGATCAGCGCATCGACGGAAGAACAGAAGGCGCTGACCGAGAACCTCGCGAAGAACCTCGATGAGGTCGCGAGCATTGCCAATGAGACTTCCTCTTCCGCTGAGGAGGTGTCGGCTTCCTCGGAGGAGCTCGCAGCGGGCATGGAAGAGCTTACAGCGTCTGCTCAGGACCTTGCCAACCTGGCGAACAACATGAACGAGATCGTCAAGCACTTCGGGACCGAGTCCGGCAGAATCAGCGATCAGAAGAAGACCGCGGGATGAGGGGGCGACTGATTGCCATCTGAACAAGATATCCCCCAATATGTAGTGTTCCGACTGGCGAAGGAAGACTATGCCTTCGACATCTCCGTGGTCAGGGAGATCCATGAGCTGGACATCATCTCGAAGGTCCACCGGAGCCCTTCTCACATAGAAGGGGTCATGAACCTAAGGGGCAAGCTCGTGACGGTCGTGGACCTGCGCAAGCGGCTGGGCCTTGACTCAAAGGTTCCCGACGAGCTGGCGAAGATCATAGTGGTCGACGCGCCGGACGCCCCCGTTGGGTTCCTTGTGGATGAGGTAGTTGAGGTCGCACGGATATCAGCAGAGGCGATCGAGCCTCCGCCAAGTTACGTATCGGATAGTCTGGAGGCTCAATATGTCAAGGGCATAGCTAAGGTCGGCGAGAGGCTGATAACCTTGGTGGATCCCATCAAAGTCCTAGAGATCTCATGTGAGGAACCCGTTGGTTCAGGAGGCTGAGACGATGGCGACAGTCATGGTAGTGGACGATTCGGAGTTTATGCGCAGAGTCCTCAGGAACATCCTCGAAGGTGGAGGGCACAGAGTTGTCGAAGCAAGGAACGCTGACGAAGCGCTAAGGATGTTCCAGAACGAGTCCGTGGACATCGTGACAATGGACATCGTCATGCCAGAGACGGACGGCATTGAGGCCGTGAAACGGCTGAAAGAGGCAGACGAGGACATCAGAATCATCATGATCTCCGCGCTGGGGCACCAGAAAACTGTCATGAGAGCTCTCGAGGCCGGGGCGATGGATTTCATAATGAAGCCGTTCACCGCGGACGATGTGCTAGAATCAGTGAACGCCGTTCTCCACCTTCCCAACTAGACAGGGGTGATTGATGCCAGAGCGCCTGAAAGTCCTCGTTGTTGACGACAGCGCCTACATGCGCGTTGTTCTGAAGGACATCATAGAGGCCGATGAGGACATGGTCGTCGTGGACACGGCCAGGGATGGCCTCGAGGCGATAAACAAGACGAAGCAGATAGGGCCAGATGTCGTGCTGCTCGACATCCAGATGCCGAAGATGGACGGGCTCGCGACCCTTCAGAGAATAATGAAAGAGGCCCCGACCCGCGTCGTCATGCTGAGCGCGATGGACAAGGTCGACGACCAGTTGCCGTTGCGGGCGCTCGAGATGGGCGCCGTTGATTTCATATCGAAGCCTAGCGGGCCAGTTTCGATCGACATCGTTAGGTATAACTCCAAGATCCGGGAGATTCTCAAGAACGCTGCATTCGCCAAGCTAGATGCGCTTAAGAAGGCCCGCGCGCCGCTTCCCCATAAGCTCGTCGCACCACCAGTATCGAGTGCACGCGCATCGGAATGGAAGGCGATTGCGATAGCTGCGTCGACTGGAGGACCGAGGGCGCTTGAGGTGATATTTTCAGCCCTGCCGAGGGCCATCCCTGCTCCGGTCTTCATCGTCCAACACCTCCCTGCGGAGTTCTCCGCCTCCTTCGCCAAGAGGCTTGATTCTGCGAAGGGTCCGAGGGTTGTCGTCGCGAGGGACAACGACCATATCGAGAAGGGAGTCGCGTACCTCGCGCCTGGTGGAAAGCATCTGAAAATAGAGCGTGAAAGGACCGGGTTCACAACCGTCCTTGATGATTCCGATCCAATACAGTTCGTGAAACCCTCTGCGAACGTCTTGTTCGAAAGCGCTGCGAACTGCTTCGGAGAGAACCTAATGGTGGTCATCCTGACCGGCATGGGCTCCGATGGAGCTGCCGGTGCGAGGGCCGTGGGATCAGCTGGGGGATGGGTGGTCGTCCAGGACGAGCCGTCCTCTGTGATATTCGGAATGGCGAAGGCTGCCATCGATAGCAAGGCAGCACATCAAGTGGTCCCTCTCGAAGTCATCCCTCAAGAAATAATCCGCTTCCTAGAGGAGGACTGAGCACCTTGGCGAATGAGTTGGATTTTGCGAAGTACACGAAACTCTTCGTGACGGAATCGAGGGAGTACCTGAGGATCCTCAACGAATCAATGGTCCAGCTCGAGAGCGATCCCACCAACGAGGAGCTCGTCGCTCAGATGTTCAGGGCATGCCACACGATCAAGGGAATGGCGGGCATGATGTCTATGGTCCCGGTGACCGAAACAGCGCACGCCCTGGAGGATCTGCTTGGCGCGATAAGGGATAAGACTCTTGAACCGACCGGAAATGTCGCTGAGGCAATATTCAGCGGGATAGACGCACTCGAATCGCTGGTGGTCGCTGTCGAGAAAGGACAACCCCTAGCGGAAACCCCCGGCGTCATTGATGGGCTCAAGAATTCCTTGAAGGGAGTAAAGGAACCAAGGAAATCCGCCAAGAAGAAAGGGCACGCGGAGGAGAAGCCCGTTCAAGTCAACACGATGATCAAGATCAAACTAGCCAGGAGATGCTCGATGCCCTCCGCGAGAGCTGCGGTCATCCTCAAGGAACTCGAAAAGACGAGCCACGTCCTCAGGAACGACCCGACAGAGGAGGAGATCGAGAAGGAGAGGGTGTTCGAGGAGCTTACGGTCGAACTGGAACCTGGAGACAAGCTCGAGGACTCGCTCAGAAGAATCAGCGCCATGAACGATGTCGATGAGGTGCTCATTGGCGATTCCATTCTGCCAAGGGAGAAGTGGAGACGGATTGGAAAAGCGGATTCGTCCCAGGGATCCTCAGAAGCGCCTGTCGTCCAGACCGTCAAGGTAGGCATGGACAAGCTAGACAACCTGCTGGACGATGTCGGCGAACTCGTCATCGGCCGCAGCAGGCTTCTGGAAAGGGCCTCGGGAGGAGACGACGCCGACCTCCGCGAGATCTCATCCCTAATCGACAAGCTCACATCAGAGATCCAGTCAAAGGTCCTGGGGATCAGAATGATCCCTCTCGACCTCGTCATCAGCAGGTTCCCGAGGATGATCCGGGACATGTCCAAGAGCCAGGGGAAGGATATTGAGTTGATCGTGGAAGGGAGCAATATCGAGTTAGACAGGACTGTGATGGACCGTATAGCGGACCCGATGATGCACATCCTGAGGAACTGTGTCGATCATGGGATAGAGACGGTCGAGGACAGAGAGAAGGCCGGGAAGAAGCCCAAAGGGATTATCAGGATAGTTGCATCCAAGCAGCAGGACCACGTACTAATAGAGGTCTCAGACGACGGCAGAGGGATCGACTACGACAAGATCAAAAAGGCCGCAGTCTCAAGGGGCATAATGACGAAGGAACAGGCGAACCAGGCGCTAGCGCGCGACCTCGTCGAGCTTCTGTTCAGACCTGGTTTCTCGACAAAGACCGAGGTGACGGAGGTATCGGGAAGAGGCGTAGGACTCGACATAGTGAAGAAGAGCGTAGAGGAGCTCGGAGGCTCAGTCATGATCAACACTTCGCTGCGCGCAGGGACGACGATATCCCTCTGGCTGCCGTTCACGCTCGCGATAATAGACGCCATGCTAGTGATGATAGCGAGCCAGATGTACGCAGTACCTTTGAGCGTGGTCGTGGAGTCGCACAATTACATTCCATCCGATATCAAGAAGATCCGCAACAGAGAGGTCGTTCAGCTTAGGGGCGAGGTTCTCCCCCTAATACGAATGAGGGACTTCTTCGAGATAGCCGAGGCGAAAAGAGGGCTCTCGATCAACGTTCTGATAGTTCAGAGCAGGGACAGGAGAGCCGCCATCGAGGTTGACGAGCTCCTGGGACATCAGCAGATCGTCGTGAAAGCGCTTGACAGGAGACTCAGGAAGATCAAGGGGATTTCCGGCGGAACGATACTCGGCAGCGGGAAGATTGCGCTCATACTCGATGCAGACACCATCCTCGGAGGATGATTCAGATGGAGAACGGAAGCGATGAAAGCAGGGTGTTAGAGGTCATAAGGGAATTCGCCAATGTTGGCGCTGGCAACGCTGCGACTGCTCTTGCATCGTTTCTCGATATGGAGCTCGTCAACGAGGTGACCACATGCAACATGCTCCCGCTGGCGAGGGTCGCTCACTGGCTCGGGAGCGAGGAGCAGATTGTCGCTGGCATATACACGCAGCTCTGCGGCGATCTCCGGAGCGGGATACTCGTCGTGTTCCCCAGCGCATCCGCTCAGACTATGCTCAAGCACGTCACGAAACAGGAAGTCGACCTCTCAAACCTGGACTCCATTCAGCTGTCAGCTTTGAGGGAGATCGGCAATATCTGTCTTTGTTGGTACCTTGTGGCTGTCTCGAAGATGATCGACACTGACCTGGTCCCAGCCCCTCCGGACGCCACAGTCGATATGCTCGGCTCAGTTCTGTCACTGCCCTTGGCGAACCTGGCCATCAAGGTCGACACGGTCATCGCAGTTCACACCTACTTCAAGGGGGTCGAGAAGGATTTCGAAGGATACTTCCTGATGCTTCCCGAAGAGCGGATGCTGAAGGAGATAATGGACAAGATGGGAGAAAACGGATGAAACCTGAGCCCAAGCTCGTCGGTATTGCACAGCTCGTTATCGCACGAGCACCTGAGCAGCTATGCTGCCTAGGGCTTGGCTCCTGCATCGCTGTGTTCCTCTACGACCCGATTACGAAGCTTGGCGGAATAGTCCACATCCTTCTCCCGAGAGCGCCAGCAAACTGCGAGAGGGAGGAAAAGTACGCGGACACGGGCGTCAGGAAACTCGTCAGGGACATGCTCACCAGGGGAGCGAAGCGGGAGACGCTGAGAGCCAAGCTCGTCGGGGGCGCGCAGATGTTCCCGAACCTGAATGTGAATGTCCATGATATCGGAAAGGAGAACTGCGACGCTGCGAAACGGATCCTGAGGGACCTGCGGATAAGAATATCCGCAGAGGACACTGAAGGCACGCGCGGCCGGTCGGCCACCTATGATCTGGACGACGGCCATGTGACAATCAAGATGGCATTCGGCCCGGAGAAGACCATCTAAGGCCCAGGTCTCTCGGCTTGGTTTTTGACTAGAAAGCTATTTGTAGGTCAAGACGCCTAGATTAGGAAACGCCAGGAGAAGGCGGATGGCTGACGGTAGGCATGCGCTCAGTCGTGTGCCAGCTGAGGAAAGTCCCCTCTCCGTGAGAAAGTGGGCTGCCAGAGCAGCAGGGCGAGAGTCCTGGCAAGGGCGCAGAAACGACACAGCCCCGGGATAACGTGATGATCCCTCTGTGGGTGAAGTCTCCCGGGGATTTGGTGAAACGGCGACTCCCCACTGGAGCAAGCTCAAACGGCCGAATCGATTCTCATCGTCGGCGGGTAGAGTGCAACAGTCGAATGCCATCACCCCGGAAACGGGGGAACAGAAAGGGGCTTATGTCCTTCACCTGGCACATAACAAAAGTTCCGTTGCTTTGAGTAGGTCAGTGATTCCACCGACTCTTTTTCTGGCTTTCATCATTTTACACGAGACAATTTCAGATTTCTGTTGCC
>Ga0315279_10000274_pt1 | contig 110707 bp, 81 predicted proteins | sample YL17G06_20_MG_FD_203694 | JGI IMG/M metagenome (GOLD analysis project Ga0315279, IMG submission 203694) | Sediment microbial communities from Yellowstone Lake, YNP, Wyoming, USA - YL17G06_20 | ecosystem: Environmental > Aquatic > Freshwater > Lake > Sediment | place: USA: Wyoming | collected... | reverse complement strand
CCAGGAGCGCCTCATGCGGCGCGCGCATTCGTCCTGCGAATCAGGGGACTGACCGGGCTGGCTGGGCAGGGAGCAGGCATGTCGAGCGCGGGCGCGGCGGACGTTGGAGAACTGCCCGTAGTACCTTTTACGTTATGTGTAACGTAAACGCTATTACGCCGCCTACAGCAACCGGGCCAGAGTCACTACTTCATCCGCCGCCGACAATAGCGCCGGTCCCGCGGCAGACGTTCACCCGGACCAGGACAATTCCGAGTTCTCCAAGGAGGCTCGAAGCACATGGGCGCGCCTGCTGAAGAAGATCTTCGAAGTTGATCCCCTGGTCTGCAGGTGTGGCGCCTGCATGCAGATTGTCTCCTTAATTACAGACCCGCGGATCGCCGACCGCATCCTGCGGCATCGTGAAAGCGCGCGCTCTAAGGCGCAGGATCCATTCGAGCCCCGCGCTCCTCGCCGGCAACCGACCGCGACCCTGCAATAATTCCAGGCCTGCCGAATGCCGTCCGGTTGTCTGCCAGGCGACTGTCTAGTCGAGGTTTGCCCGAGCGGCAGCAAAATCTCAAACGGTTAGGGCAGAACTCGGGGCAGGCAGCGGATTGCCGGGCGCTCTGCCACCCAGAAAGCCACTTCCGTCCGGCAATCCGCTGCCTGCCCCGAGTTCTCCCTGGATTTCCTCCCTTGCCTTCCGACTTTCCCCTTGTGCTTCCGGACAGAAACGCTTATAAGGCACCACCGCGTGAGCATAAAAAGGAGTCCTACGGGCCAGGCCCACAATCACTTGAAGTTCCACAGGAACTCGACCGCTATCCCTCCAATTGAGCCGGTAGCGCTGTAGGCGAACTTGCCGGAGCCCGGCTTTCCTTCTTCCCCCCAAGCGCCGGATTGAACGCGCGGGAAACCGTGCTTACTCAAAAGGGCCGTCATTCTGTCGATATCGCTTACATCGAAAGCGAGGTGGTGGAGCCCCTCCCCGTGAGCCTTTATGTGATCCATGTAGGCAGTGGGACCTTTGAGCGGCTGGATCCATTCGTATACGATCTGGCCGTGGCGCTGCCAGCCCAGTTCCTGGTCGAACTGGCCAGGGTTGCCGTGGTAGACAAGTTCGCGCAACGCTGGATGAGTAAAGGACATCGCCGGAAAGCCGAGTTTCATCCAGTAAGCAGAGACGGCGCGCAGGTCGCGGACGACAAAGGCGTACTGGCTAAGCTTCATATCCGGCGGCGCCGCGGCAGCCACTTCCGCGCCTCCAGTGTCCGCCACATAGATCAGGCCCAGGGAATACTTGCCCTCCCTCTCGGTATTCATATAGGCGTAGCTTACAGTTCCGAGACCGGAATCGACATCTCCACTCTCCAGAACGCCTACGTTCAGATCCGCCAGCCGCGCGACCTCGGCTGCGAGCGCTTCCCGCGTAGGCACGCGGTGAACAAGACTGAACACACCGTCGCCGTGGCGCGCAAGGAATTCCGAGTAAGCATTCCTGCCGCTTACCGGCTGGACCCACCGGACCTGTACCGGCCCCAGCCGTCCCGCGGCGACCTTGATGATCGATTCTGCCGGCTTTCCTTGGAACTGTGTCCGGCTCAGGGTCACCACCTGTGCGGCCTGGAGGGACCCGAAGCCCAGTTTGCTCCAGCCTTGCGCGACCTTATCGGCGTCGGTCACCACCCAGGTAATGCGATCGACCTTCTCGTAGAAATCCGGAAGCTGCGCGGACAGCTTCTGTGCGCACACCAGTGGAAGGAGGCACATCCATTTATTGCGCATGACCACTCCATCGGACAAGCATGCTACTGATTGGATCGCAGACACGGCGTGCCGCCTGTCCCCGAATTTTTGGAATTTCTCCCACGACCGGTCCCGTGAATTCGTGGGCGCCGATATCGTACCCTTTTCCCCAAGGAATGGCGTTCCCATAAAAGTCCCGCATCCCCGGATTAATCTTGAATCGCTCGCGCAGATCAAGACCTGCATCAATCGCAGGAGAGCCTGGCAAAAGTTGATATTCAGGGAGATTTGGAAGCTGGGTGGGGTCCGTCAGAAGCCCGGTCCCGTTCTTCCGGAGAAGCGGATCGGCATAAAGGCCAACGATGACGCCCTCAATCTTCTCCTGACCAGTGGCGGCTACCCAATCTTCGAAGCTCTTGTAGCCATCCACCCAAAATCCTCCGTCACCCATCGCCCAGTAAAGATTTCCTTCGAAGCGCCCTTTTTCAGAACCGCCCTCAATCTGAGCTTCCCCGCTCACAAAGATGTTGTTGCGAAAAGTCATCCTGGGCTGGGGCGTGGCATACTTCGGGTCCCCGCCGAACGCCACTCCCGCACCTTTGCTGTTGAAAATCGTGTTGTTATAAATATCGGTGCTTTCCATGCCCGCGCCGCCAACCCAGACGTAAATGCCGGCATTATGATTAGTCAAGCCGTCATCCTGGCTTATGTTGTAGCGCACGATGTTGTTCCGGAAAGCTATTGCCCCTTCGTACTGGCAAATGAGGTAGCCGCTGCCGTGGTTGTCGTGGGAGTAGTTGTATTGGAGGACGGAATTGGTCACACCTCCATCGAAATCAAAACCACCCCCATCCGTGCCCGTACTTCGATTATGGTGGGACACGCAGAATTGAATCGTCACATGATCTGCCGCCCATGCCCAGATGCCGACGGGCCCGTTTCCTTTTCTGGGCATATCCCATCCGTTGTAGCGCGCCTCGCAATATTCGATAACTGCCTCATGTATCTTGCCGAGTACGATTCCGTTTCCGCTGTGGTTATTTTTGATCGATGGATCGCCGGGATTGTTTTCTGCAAGGCAGCGTGCTACATAGAGATCCTGAGACAAGTCACCGCCCGAGTTGATCCCGGCAAATCCGTTCTCGTGCACATGCGTACGCGTGATGCGGACTCCGTGGAGGCCATTGATGTTGATTCCCGCTCCGCGGAAGCCGCTTACTTCCACATTGTCAACCTCGACCCCGGCAGCATGAGAGAGAAAAATACCGCACTCTGTATTACCAGCCTTACGCCCGGATCCCAGGAACCTCAGGTCTCGAATCTGAATGTGATCGCAGCTTTCCACAGTGAGCGCCCGGGAATTTCCACCGTCGATTGTTGCCCTGCCCTGACCATAGGAGCCCAGCACCACTTTCCGATCTGCCGTGCCACGATCCCGGGAGTCAAGCAGGATCGTGCCTGCGAAGGTCTTCCCGCCCTCAAATAGGACACGGTCACCGGGCTGCAGAGTTACTCGATTCACGCGGTCAATAGTTTTCCATGGCTTCTTGATGGTCCCCCGAGCGGCGTCATCACCCCCAGGGCTGACATAATAATCTGTCCCTCGCGACCCGCCGCTAATTGCGATCCATGCGAAAGCGACGGCTGCTTGTGCAAGCCTCATGCTCATAAATTCCCCCAGGCTTCGGGCAGAGACTCTGTCAGAATTTTTATCTCTCCTCGATTGTGAGAAAGCGGTCAGCTCGGATGTCCTCCAATCGCTGCTTTATTCCCGACGGCCAGTCGATCTCTATCGTCTTTATCACTGAGTCTTTTCCAAGGCCAAAGTGCACAAGTCTGTCGCTCGAGCAGCCGTAGCCCACGGATGTGGTAACGCGATTCCATTGCTCGCCTGACTCTGCAACAACATGAACCCACGCTCCGATCCCATCCCGGTTGCTCTTCCTCCCGACGAGCCGGAGTTGAATCCAATGTCCTGCCTGATCTGTGACGTTTTTAAAAACGATCGGGCTTTCGTTGAGACGGGTTAGGGCCACATCTATCCTGCCGTCACGATCCAGATCCCCGAAGGCGGCGCCGCGGTGGAAAGCAACCCCAGGCAGGATCTCCATGCGAAAAGTGCCGTCGCCGCGGTTTATGAAAACGGTGTTGGGCTGGCGTGATTTCCGGCTTGAAATGAACTCGGCGTTGTCTATTACATTTCCGTTGGCTGTGAAAACATCCTTGAGCCCGTCGTTATTGAAATCAAAGACGCCGGTGCTCCAGCCGCTCCACGGAATGCTTCCGGCAGCTATTCCGCTCGGAATTGACAGGTCGATAAATCCCCCTTCCGGCAGGTTGCGAAAGAGCGGGAATGTCTCATTGGACAGGGCCGTAACGAAGATATCCTCCCGTCCATCGTTATCGTAGTCGCGGAAATCGGCTCCCATCGATGAGAGGGCGCGGCCGTCGCCGTTGTAAGCTATCCATGTCGGCGTCCCCACCTCTCGAAACTTTCCTGAGCCCTCGTTGTGAAAGAGGAAGTTCGGGACGGTGTCGTTTGCAACAAAGATGTCGATTCGCCCGTCCAGATCATAATCGCCGATTGCTATGCCCATTCCCTTGCCCGGGTGTTCAGCGATGCCCGATTCGATCGAGACATCACGGAACGTTCCGTCCCCCTGGTTATGATAAAGAGCATTGGCGAGCGGTTGAAAATGCTGCGGGTGGCAATAGCCTCTCATGCCCGGTCTCTGGATGCCGCACCGGAGTTCGCGCTCCGGGTCCCAGGCCAGGTAGCGAACGACAAAGAGATCGAGCCAGCCATCGTTGTCGTAGTCCAGCCACGCAGCAGCCACAGACCAACTGCCGTCACCACCCACGCCGGCGCGGGCGGTCACATCTTCGAACGTGCCGTCGCCGCGATTTCTGTACAGAGTGTTCGAGCGTACGCCGCTCACGAACAGGTCCACCCAGCCGTCATTGTCATAGTCGGCAGCCGCAACACCCATCGAGTAGCCTCTGCCGGCGAGTCCTGCCTTTGCCGTCACATCGGTGAAGGTGCCGTCGCGGTTATTGTGAAACAGCCGGTTGCCAAAGCCCGCATCGGTCTTTTCGAGGCCGGGCAAAGAGGCGCCGTTGGCGATGAAGATGTCGGGCCAGCCATCGTTGTCATAGTCGAACAAAGCAATGCCAGCGATCATCGTTTCGACCAGATATTTCCTTCCGGCTGCGCCATTGTTTACGATCATGTCGAGAGGGCGGCTTTCGAAACGCACGGGCCGCGGTTCCCGGCGAGCCTTCGCATCCGGGGAATTGCCCAAAGCTTTGGTGACCCTTTCGAGCTCTTCCTTCGCGCCGGCATTTCGAAGAGCTTCGAGACATTCCTCCGTCCTGCCATGCCTGAAAAGGAACATGCCGTATTCTGTGAGGGCTGATTTTTCGCCCACCCGGATTGAATCCTTGAAGTCTCGCTCCGCTTCGGCGGCTCTGCCCAGCGCTTCCAGTGTCAAAGCCCGCCCGTAGAATATCCGTCCTATTTCAGTTGGGTTGCGCAGAGCCTTGTCAAAGGCGTCCAGCGAGTCTTCAAAACGGTTGAGCGTGTAGTATAGGCGTCCGAGGTAGTAACAGGCGTTCTCTTCCCTGGAATCGATGGAGCAGGCCTTGCGAAAGGGTTCCTCGGCAAGCTGGAATCTTTCCTGTGCGGTGTAGACCATCCCGAGAAATTTGTGTGCGCGCGCATTGGATGGTTGTTCGCGGATGGCCTGCATGAACTCGCGCTCCGCCGCGGGAAAGTCGCGCCTGCGGAAGGCCTCAAGTCCACGCTCGAGCGCGCTGTCGCTTGGCAGCAGGTTGATCGCCAGCAACAACCAGATTTGGATCCATGCGATCATGGCGGTTAGCGTATCACACTTGCCTAGCAGGCCCGTGCGAGGTGTCGGATAAGGGCAGAATTCACTGGGCCGCAGAGAAGAAAAAAGCGCGGACGCCTCGGGAAAGGCATCCGAGCCCTCTAATTTGCGCGCCTTACTTTGCCTGATCAATCCACAGAAACACGAAGGCCGCGGAAAACTGACGCCCGCGGCCTCTGCGATTTAAGACAGAGCTACCAGTTCACGCGCAGCCCCATCTGTATGTTCCGCGGCAGGCCGGTCGTTGAAAGGACCTGGCCGAAGGTTGTTTTGTTGCTGATGGTGGTCTTGGGATTCTCGAAAGGGTGCCGGTTGAAAACGTTCAGCATTTCCATCCGGAACTGCATCCGGGCCTTTTCAGTAATACGCCAGTACTTCATGATGCCCAGATCTTCGTTCGCGTACCCGAAGCCTCGCAAGTCCTCGTACAGCCGCTTCCCGTTGCCAAGCTTCCCATATCCAGGCTGTGAGAAAGCAGACGGGTCGAAATAGCGGTTGGCGGAATCGTTCGCCTTGCCGGGATTGAATTTCGCCGGGTCAAAATACCTCGCACTCAGGTTCGCGCCGGAGGCCACGTTCGCGTACACCGCTCCGTTGGGAGGGTCGGTCCATCCCGGGACCCAGACGTCAGGGTTGACTCCCATGGGATTTCCGGTGTTGTAGCGGAAGATGGTGGTCAGGCTCCAGCCGCCCAGGAAGGCGTCCGCAGCGGGAGAGCTGTTACTCATCCACTTCCGTCCCCTCCCGAACGGCAGTTCGAACGAGGCAAGTCCTTTGAAGATGTGAGTCTGATCGTAGGACACGGGCGTCTCGGCTTCCTGGGACAGGTTGTACATGTCCTGAATCCCGCCGGTGGTATCCCAGCTTTCATCAAACGAAGTCTCGGTATCCCCCATCGCTTTGGAGAAGTTGTAGGAAATATTGGCCGCGATACCCTTGGCCATGCGCCGGGTGAGGTTCACCTGGAACGAGCGATAGGTAGATTCGCCGAGAGGGGATGAGACATAATACAATGGGCTCCACGGGCACCACTTCCACCCGCAGTGGGCTACCTGAGGATAGGGCAGGACGGCCATGCCGGCATATCCTGAAAAACCTGCGAACGGGTAGGGCACTTTCGCGGATGCCGCGCTCCCCGCGTCGTATATCCAGGCCCCGGGATCCGGGATTGCCTCGAACACGCCGCGTTGAGCCTGGTTCCTTTTCAGGAAGCCGCTGTGCAGTCTCCTGCCGTTGTTGCCGAGGAACGCGAATTCCATCATCGTGTCCTTGCCGAACTCATATTGCAGGCTCACGTCATACTGGTGGGTATACCCGAGTTCCATCGTGTTCGGATCAAACGCGACCATGCCCCAGGTGAGAAAGTTGGGATCTTTGCCGCCGGGACGTGTCACGCCCGGATAGCCGTTATCCCAGTTGAAATTAGGAGTGGTCTTGCTTTTAGTCGGTACCGTGTTGGTACCAAACATGTCCGGCGCCGCATATTGGCTGTACGGGATGCCTCCCCACTGGTTGATGCCGATGGGGCTGAAGAATATGCCGTAACCGCCCCGGAGAACTGCCTTGTCCGTTAACCTGAAAGCAACTCCCATGCGAGGACTGAAACCGTCCCAGTCCCGGCTGCCCTCGAAGGTTGTGTCCGATCCTTTAGCAAACTCCAAAGCACCGGGGACTCCAGGGGAAATGGGCACGTACCCGTTGGGATTGGTGGTCAGGACATTAGGCGCGAAGTTGGCCCAATTGCCGTACTTTTCAGTGAGCGGGCCTGTCTGTTCCCAGCGCAGGCCGAGGTTCAGAGTCAGCCTGCCGCTCAATTTCCAGTCGTCGTTGAAGTAGACGGCCCAATAGTCCCGCCGGCCGTATTGTGAGAAGGGGATTCCACGCGATGCCGAGTCCACCTGGCCGAGCAGGAAACTGGCAAAGCCGAAGCCAACCGATTTCTGGAAAGAGGCGCCCGGAATACCGGTCGTCCAGTTCTGAAAACTGAACGACATCATGTCGTTCGTGCTGGGGGAATTCATCTGCATTTTCCAGTATTCCCCGCCAATCTTGAAATTGTGGCGTCCCTTGATCCAGTCCATGTGATCGCTCAGGATGTAGGTGTTGCCAACGTAGAATCCGCCTGAGTTGTAGCCGATTCTGGTGGTTGAGATTCCGTTGACGGCGTCGCCGAAAGCGATGTCCGGGAAGTTGCCCCAGTTTGCACTGCCCAATCCTAACTGTTTTGTCCAGTCCGCCCCGGTGAGGTCCGGCGTGGCGATGCTGGGATTTCTGTAGCGGTTAAAGGCCAGCGAAAGAGTGTTGATTAGATTTGGCCGCAGTGTCCAGTTGTCGCTCACAGTCGCTCGGCGGCTGGTGACCTCCTGCTTTCTGGAACGGGCAAGCGGGCCGCCCCAGCCGTTCGGATCCTGCGGATCCCAGATCCCGCCCTGATCGACCAGAATCCGAGGCCGCTGAGTCCATATGAACGAGCCACTGAGTTTGTTCTTCGTGGAAAAAGCGTGGTCGGCCTTCAAAGTGAACTGTGTCTGGTGGAACCAAGGATTGTTAGTCTGCGTCAATGCAGAGTTGTTGGTCAGACGTCCGGCCACCATGGGCGTATAGGACTTGCTGAAGATCTGGACGATCTGTGACGAAACTTTGCTGAAACGTGTTTGGGGAATGATATTTCCCTGGAACGGGTCCGAAACCCACGCGCTGCCTACCTTTTTCAGGGTGGCAGGATCGAAGATCTGCCCGGCGTAGACTGAACGCCCCAGGGCATCCTTTCCTACCACGTTATTGGTCAGAAGCGCGCTGAAGTCGCCGTTCAAAAACGCAGGGATCGGCACGGTCTGGTTCATCGCACCCAGCTGATAGGTCTCCCGGTTGTACTGCTCGAAGGCACCAAAAATGAAGGTCCGGTCGCGCCCGTTATAAATGCCTGGGATGACAACGGGCCCCCCCGCGCTGCCGCCTCCCAGCTTCTGGCGATCCTTTGCCCGCTCATAGCGCGAATTGCCCGGATTCTGGGACAGGTTCCAGTTGTTCATCCACGTGTTGGCATTGAGCGCCTCGTTGCGAAAGTAGAAGAAAGCGCTGCCGGAAAAGGCGTTGGTGCCTGACTTCAAGGCAAAGTTGAAGACGCCGCCGCTTGTCCGGCCGTACTCGGCCGACATGCCGCTCGTCTGCACCTTGAATTCCTGGACCGCCTCCATCGTGGGGCTGGATTCACCAATGTGCCCCTGGATTTGAGCCGTCGCCGAGATGCCGTCGATGTAGACTTCCTTGCTGAACGCCTGGCCTCCGGCAAGATAGGAGGTCCAGTTGTTGCCCTCCACGCCGGGGGTTACAGCATAGGCGAAGTTTTCGACGGACCGGCCGCCGTCAAACGAAAGCGGCAGGTCGGTAATTACTTGACTCTGCATGGTCATTGAGACCAGGGGGCTTTCCGGATTCACCAGTTCCGAATTTGCCGAAACGGTGACCGTCTGGGTGACCTGCCCGACCTCCAGGGTGACGTCCAGGCGCGCCTTCTGCCCTGTGGTCATGCTGAAGTCAGTCCTCTCGTAGACCTTGAAGCCCGGCTGAGAAAAAGTGAGACGATATGGGCCGATAGGAATGTTAACGAGAGTGTAGATGCCTACGTCGTTGGTAACGGTCCCTGTCTGAACTCCTGTTTCGACGTTTATTGCTTTGACTTCAACTCCCGGGATCACTGCTCCGCTCGGGTCCATCACCTTTCCCGTGATCGTGCCACGGTCGACCTGAGCCGCCATTGGCAACGACAAAAGGAGAATGACCAGAGAGGGTAGGATCAGAAGCCTTAAAGGAAGGAATTTCATGATATTGACTCCTGAACTGATCGATAAGACGAAGCCGCCAGAGTGCGCCTCGTCGATTTTCACTATGTCCCTTCAATTGTGGTGCAACTTGCTGGCTCCTTCGCTCCCAACCGCAGGGACGCAAAAGCGCCAGTCGAATCAACGATCCTCAATGATCGCCAGATCCCAGGGCGCCAGCGTCACGGTCTCCGACCTCTCAATCTTCTTTAGGGTAAGAAGGTCGGTTCCAGCCGCGTACGGATATTTAAACGCCTGGGCTTGGCTGGAATAGTTGAGATAAAAGCGGACGTTCTTCCCGGCCGCATTCAGACCGGATTTGACTCGAATCGTCGATGAGAATTCCTGATCGGGGCCAAACTGCCCCGCCAACTTCAGCGCATCCTCCATCACCTTCGCTTGCAGCTGATCTGAGAGGACAGTTCCCTCATAGGTCACAGTCCCTTTCCCGTGCTGGTTTCGGGTGATGGCCGGATACTTGCCGAAGAAGGGGTGATCGTAAAAGGCCAGCCCCTTGGCGCCTTCAGGAACGAGGAACTCGGCCCAAATGGACACCTTGTTCCCATCCCCAGCTCGAAACGGATCATCTTTCAACCGCAGATCCTGTTTCAGGTTCGTGAATTCCTGGTAATAGAAGCCTGCGGCTTTCCGCAATGGGCCGGGAGCCTTGGTCCACCGGACGCTGGAGTATTCGTCACAAAAGCCGCTCTTGAGCGACATGATCAGATGGCCCCCGTTCTCGACAAAGGAGGACAGCTTCTGCAAGAGCGCATCACTGGCAATGTAAAGCGGAGGCACTACGATGACCTGGTAATCGGAGAAGTTCGAGCTTTGTGGAAAAACAAAATCCACACCAATATTCAGGCGGTACAGCGTGCGATAGAACTGGTGGAGGAGGTACAAGTAGTCGACTCGGCCGTGGAACGGCATGAACTGAATACCGTGATTGGAGTCTATGCTGTAGAGGATGGCCACCCGGTTTTTCTTTTTGAGATTCACCAGCTTCGGCCCAACCTGCTGCAGCTCGTGGGCAATCCTGCTCACCTCCCGATAGGCGCGGTTTGGTTCCAGGTCGTGGGACAGTACTCCTTTCCAGTAGGTCTCCTGTCCATAGTGGAGCGAGTGCCAGTGCCAGTAGGCTACCATGTTGGCGCCGCTGGAGACATGGCTGTAAACGTTCAAGCGGAGCTGACCATCATAGGGCGGAAACTGCATCTTCGAATCCCAGCCGGTTGTCTGGGCATTGGTTTCCGTGACCAGGTAGTTGCTCTGTTTCAGCGACCGGCATAAGTCACCGGAAAGGGCAATGCTTTCCCCATCAAGCTCATCCTGGACCGCGTGATAAGGATTTACACTTGCGATGTCCAAGTGCCGGGCGATCTCAAATTCATCGATGTTGGTGCGCACACCGCCGACGAAATTCTGGGTGATGAACTGATCGGGTCTTTTGTATTCGTTGACGATCGAAGCTTGCCAGGCAAGAAAATCGGTAACAATCTTCTGCTGATACCGCTCCCACTCGAGCTTGTACCCGGGATTCAGAATTCCATCGCGCGGGGGAAACTCATCCCAATCATTCACCAGCTGACCCCAGTACACCAATCCCCAGAGCTTGTTCAGCTGTGCTACTGAACAGAATTTCTTCTTCAGATAATCCACAAATCCCGATTGGACATTCTTACCTGCTGTGCCGTAGGACGCCGTCTCATTGTCGATCTGATACCCGATTACCGCAGGATGGTTCCTGAAGTGACTGATGACCTGACGGATGATTCTCTCGGAGTAAAAAAGATACGTCGGATGGGTAATGTCCATGTTCTGACGCGGGCCGTAAAAGCTCCTCTCACCGCCGAGACGGGTCACCAGAATCTCGGGATGCTTCTTGTACAGCCAGGGTGGAATCGAATAGGTCGGCGTTCCCAGGATGGCCTTGATTCCTGCCTGGTGCATCCGATCCAGAATCCTATCCATCCAGGCGAACTCGAATTTCCCCTCTTGCGGTTCCCAACTACTCCACGTCGATTCGCCGACGCGCACGACGTTGAGTCCCGCATCTTTCATCAATTGAACGTCCTGCTCAAGCCTCTCATACGGCATGTACTCGTGGTAATAGGAGGCCCCATAGAGGATCGTACTCATCTTCGGTGCCTGTGCGAGCGCTTCCGTCGTATAGGAAGATGGAAGCAAGACTAGAACGATCCCCAGTATCGCCGGGGCTGGAAGATTTCTCCAAATTGGGCGATTTCGGCCGAGCATATTGATATCTTCCTCAAAAAGGCAGGCGATCACTGATCGGGCTTGCGCATTCACTCTTCTAAGACAAGAGAGAGACAATTTGCCGCCCCCGTCCGCGACAGATATGAATCTCATCTCGTAATAAGGACAAGGCTATTAGCGTTATCAGCACGGTTAAGATCCGGGGACAGATAGATCTCAGGGCCGGTGGGTCCTTTATTACCATTAGCTTGCAAGGATCCCTGTTGTCACGTTTAGAGGCTGACGCCGTGAGGTTGAGAGGTAATGCGTCGGGTTTTGTCCGGATTGGCATTCTAAAAGGGTCGTTGTCCCGATGTCCGGGTTCGGCAGAGCCGAACCGAGCTACAAAAAAGTAACAGGCAATAACCCAACAAGTAACCGTTAATTGGTTCTTGCGAGGTCGAGACGGATTGTGGTTTCAGTTTGAGTCCAGCAGGTTTATGCTGAGAGACATCGGGGTTAGGGGGAAAGCAGGGCTCCCCAAATGGACCCGATCTCTCTCTACAAGAAACGGGAAGCGCTAAGGCAACTCCTGCAAAGCAAGCATTTTGCCAAAACTAAAAGGGCGAGCTGTTTTCTCGAATTTGGTCTGCGAGAGACTTTCCTGGGTAATTCGGAGAAACTGAACGAATATCTGATCGGCGTCGAGGTTTATGAGCGGGGCTCCGACTTTGATCCCCCGCAAGTTGAGTTTTTTAGCGGTTGGCGTCTTCCCAGTCCCAGAAGGATCGGCCCGCCAAAAAGTTGCTCTCGATATATGGGAACCTTCGCTCAACGCGGGCGGAGCGATTGACGTTTCCTTTCTCATGAGCCTCGAATTGGAATCCGTATCTATCCGCAAAGGCTGCCATTTCCGGCACCGGGATCATGTTGCGGCCCGTCCCCTTCAACGCCTCCACGTGAACCGGAAGGCATCGTCAAGGAAGACCTTTCCGCGGCATAGGGCCGGTTCATCGCTGCCAGTCGTCAGTTCGGAAGGGCGCGGCCGGCAGTCCTTCGCGGTTGCCGAGGTTGCAGTCTGGATTGTCCGCCCAGGCGTAGCGCACTGCCACCGGGTGAGCGATATGGGGGTGGAATACCGTCACCGTGTCGCCCTCAATCTCGGCATGTGCCCAGGTGAACCTATGGTCCGCTCCCGCGATCGCGAAACCGCGAAGCGGAAGATGGTCGGTCGCCGTCAGTCCGGAACCCGTGTGGCGGAATCGGATTCGCGCGGTAGAACCTTCCACCTGCATCGATTCGAAGAGGGGACCCGAGTATTCACCGGGCCTGCCATAGACTGTACCCAGCGCCCAGCGAGCCAATCGTTCGCCGACGGGACGCTTATTGGCTGGATGCACGTCCTCCGCTTCGCCGACATCGATCGTAACGGCGAGTCCGGTGTTCGCGACCCGCAAGGTCATCGCCTGCGCTTCGCGCAACTCCGCCCAACCGCTCTCCTGTGGCTGCGGGCTGCGGCTGCGATAGTTCGGGAGTTGCGCGATCAGGAATGGGAAATCACCCTGGCCCCATGCGGATCGCCATGACTGAATGAGAGTAGGCAGCAACGCCCGGTATTGCAGCGCGCGGCCTGCGTTGCCTTCGCCTTGATACCAGATCGCTCCGCGCATCGCGTACGGCACCAGCGGCGCAACCATTGCATTGTAGAGCCCACCGGGCGGTCGCGCACCGTTTTTCCCCAGCAGTGGTTCAATCACGAGTGCGCTGACAGCATCGGCCGTGAAGGGCATTTGCCGGCCCCAACCCGCTTGCTTCAGGCTTGCGAGCGGAACGGTGATTTCCTGCCACTGCGCGGTAGCCGCAAAAACCTCGGAGCTGTAGTCGTCCGCGTCTGTGATGCTCGGCTGCATCGCGTGAAGTTGGAACAAACCCTCGCCACTCAAACGCAGCCGGATAGCATCGAAGTCCATGAGGTTCGCGGGCGAGCCGTCTGCTTTCAAGTCGATGCTCAACCGTGCCGAATCACGTGCTCGCAGTTCACCATAGAGCCGTGCCATCGGCTGGGAGTCTTCCTGCCATTCGAAGCTCACCTGGGGGGCACTCTCCCAGCTGAAGCGCCACTGCGTGCCTGTGGCCTCCCGGCCCGCGGGGATGAGGCGGAGGGACTTGGAACGTCCGGCCGCGTTCAGTTCGACCTCCCCAAACCGCAGGTCGAAGCGCAGTGGCTTCTGCTCGACGCCAACCCAGTTGTCGGCGCGTTGCTGCCAACCCTCTATAATCGACGCGAGCCGCGAATCACCTTGCAGTGCCGCGAGGGCTGTCCACTCCTCAGCCAGCGAGCCCGGCCACGACGTGTGGATTAACCCGACCGGTACCTGCAAGTCTTCATGCAAGCGGCGGCCGAAGTAATAGGCGACGGCCGAAAAGGCGCCGGCGGCATCCGGCGTACAAGGCTGCCAGGATGCGGCAATGGTCTCGACGGATTCGAGAGATGTGGCTTTAGGTACCGTAAACAATCGGATCTGCGAGTACGAGGCGGAAGCCGCGTCCGTGTGACTGGCGCGCGCTAGGTGCAGCGTCATGTTCGATTGGCCCGAAGCGACCCATACCTCGCCCACCAGTACGTCACGGACGCGGATGGTGGTGTTGCCGGCAATCGTCAGCGTGAGAGGACCGCCTGCGGTTTGCGCCGGAAGTTCCACTCGCCAGCGCCCGTCCGCACCGGCTTGCGCGTGGCGCACGGCGCCATTCAATGTGACCGTGATTCCCTCACCTGCGTCCGCCAGGCCCCAGACAGGGATCGCTCGTCCCTGCTGAAGCACCATGTGATCGCTGAACAGTGCGGGCAATCGCGGGCTGGTGCTTAGCGGCAGCGCCGCCACAAGCGACATGCAAGCGCAGAGCGCTGCCGGAAAACGAAGCAACGCCATCACGGCCACGAAATAGTTGTGTCTTGTCGAAGTTCGTCGAGCTCCGGTCCTGACCGTCACCGTATCCACAGGCTGCATTAACCTCTTCCTTTCCGGCATCTGAAGCGGTTGGGCTGGGGGAGGCCACTCCGACCATCGCATGTGCCGGGAAGTTGTCAGCCAGGCGGTCTCGCCTCTCTATATGCCGGTTCTTTCTCTACTTCTGCCGGTAGTTCCACAAAAGCTCGATCGTCAGACCGCCCACCCTTTCGGTATCCACGTAACCGAACCGTCCTGAGCCTGGCTTTCCGTCCTGGCCCCATCCGCCGCCCTGTACCGTCTCGAATCCGAGTTGCTTGTAGCGGGCGATTGCCTGGTCCATGTCGGACACTTCGAAGGCGATGTGTTGCACGCCTTCACCATGCGTCTTCAGGTACTCGGCGTACACGGTAGGAGAATCCGCAGGAGGAACGCACCATTCGAAGGGAACCGCGCCGTGCTTCTGCCAGCCGAGATCCTGCTCGTACTTGGCAGGCTGGCCCTTGTAAAACAGGCCGGTGAGGGCTGGATGAGTCACCTCGAATTCCGGAAACCCGAGCTTCTTCCAATAGGCGGATACCGGAGGGAGGCTGTCGATGACGAAGGCGAACTGAATTATGCGGACGGAAGGCGCCGCGGCGGGCGATGCTTCCAGGGAAGCGGGATGCGAGTCGTACATCAGTCCGAGTACGTACTTGCCCTGCGGTTCGGTATCGAGGTAGGTGTAGTTAAGCGTCCGGCCGCCCGCTGTAATAGCACCGCGTTGCAGCACGCGAACTCCGGCGGTTCGCAACCGCTCGGCTTCACGCTCAAAAGCCTCGCGAGACGGAGCCAGGTAGAGCAGGCTCATGACGCCATCGCCGTGGCGGCCGAGGAATTCGCTCCATGCGTTCGTTCCTTCCACCGGTTGGTACATGTTGATGCAAACGGCTCCCAGCCGGCCCCTTGTCCAGCGCACCCGGGTGAGCGCCTTCGAACCGCGGTACTCCACTGGTATGGTTACCTCGCCGTGGCGCTCGATGTCGTTCAAGCCGAGCCTGGCCCACGCCCCGGCAACTGCCTCCACGTCTTTAACGACCCAGGTCAACTGGTGAACGTTCTTGTAAAACTCGGGCAACTGGGCGGGTGCGGCCAGCGCCGCAAGCAGAAGGAAGATTAACGGCAGGATCGCGCGTTGCAATGCAGCTCCTTTTCTAGGACCGCTATTCCAGCAGTTCGGCCGATCGGCCGGAGCCGGCGGCACCCACAGTAGTGTGATAAAGCCCATTATACACTGCCTGCCGCCGCGAGGCTTGAGTTGCAGTCGCATGCGCGCTCCTCGAAAAAGAGGCCGGCGCCGCGGTCAGCAGCGCCGGCCAGTGAGGAGGGCCCGGGTAAAACCAGGCGGCAGTCGACAGCGAGCCGTGACGCCTCACTGCGCACCGCCGGCTACACCGCTACCACTCGAACCGCACACCGATCTGACCCTGGCGTGAATCACCCGTCAGATTGATGACCTTGCCGAACGTCGGCGAGGCGATGTTGGTGTCGGGATCGGCGAAACGGTGGCGATTGAAAACATTGTAGAACTCCACGCGGAACTGGGCGCGGGAGCGCCCTTACGGGGTGCTCCCGCGCGACTGCAGCGCTTTGTAGGTAAACATTTCAGAACGCGAGGCGGAGACCGAACTGGAGTACCCGCCCACCAGCCGTGCGCGTTGACGTGATCTTCCCAAAGTTTGCATCGGGATTAACATCCGGATTGGCAAACTGCGGATGATTCAGTAGGTTAAACGCATCTAACTGGAACCGCAGCCTACCCTGCTCTCCAAATGGAAGTTTGAGATCCTTTTGTAGGGAGGCATCCAGGTTGTTGTACCTGGGGCCGCGCACGTTTGAGAAAAAGCGCGGCGCATTTCCGAACGCGTATGCCGGATTGGCGGATCCATGTGTTTGAATCAAGTTGCTGCTGTAGACATAGGTGCCGGACCAGTCAAACGCAGCTGTATTGAACCACTGGTCGAGTGTCTGGCGAAAACCCGAGGGGAGCGGGTCGCTAATCATGGTCGGACGAACAGTGATCATCCTGGCCGCATTGCCGTAGTTGTACCCGACATCACTGATCCCAAGCGGCTCTCCCGAGGAAAGCGTATAGATGCCGGCCACACGCCATCCCCCGAGTAGCTGGCTTGCAGCGCCGTGACTGAGCCACTGCTTTCCGGGGCCAAACGGGAGTTCATACACGGGCGAGAGCGCCCAGCGCAGCGGAATATCGCCGGCGCTTACTGAGCGCTCCGATTTCCGATTGTAGAAGTCGGTCCCAGGGGCGTCGAGCGAGCCAAATCCGCTCCAGTCAGAGGAGGAGTCGTCGATGAGCTTGCTCCAGGTAAATGTGCTCAGCAGATAGAAACCGTTGGTGTACCGTCTCTCGACCTTGGCCTGCAATGCATGGTAAGCGGAGCTGGAGAGTCCCCACCAACCCGGATAGATGTAATCGCCATAAAAGCCCCCTAAGGCGGCAAAATTGCCAGCGCCACAGTAGGGACTGTCCATATTTCCCGCAGCTGTACCGTATTTCGCCACATTCTCCCGCGACTGCTGGCAGACATTGTAATTGTATTGAACCGGCAGATGCACTCCATGACTGCCCGTATACGCAACCTGGACGATCGTGTCCCTTGCAACCTGCTGCTCCAGTGTCAAGTTCCATTGCTCTACGTATGTCGGCGCCTGTTGGCGGGGAACGTAGAATTGGTACGGCGCCTGGGCGATCGTCAGTGGCGCATCAGGATTCGGCAGGTTAATTGTCGGCAGCTTCGTTATGTAAGTGCCGGGATTGATCTGGGTGGCCGCAAGGAGATTCGGAGAAGGCTGTGCATCTCCAGCGCGTCCGTGCCCCAAAAAGCCGGGAAATGTGATGCCGTAGCCGCCACGAAGGACAAGCCCACTTCGAGGGTTCCAGGCGAAACCCACGCGCGGACCGAATTCCTTCCAGTGAGTATCCATCGCCCCCTCCGGAACGCCATTGACTCCAAATCGCTCCCACTGGAGCGTGTAGGGATTAAAGCTGGCGGTCTGATGATTGAGTTCACGGAACGACGGGTCAAATTGCCATCTCAATCCCAGATTGAGCGTCATTCGAGGCGTGGCCTTCCAATCATCTTGGACAAAGACGGCATCGGCCCAGGCCCTTGATTTCAGATATTCCGATTGGATCTGGATAGTGCTCTTGGCCAGATAGCCAACGAGGAAGTCTGCATACGGGTTGCCAGTTCCCTGGCCGTTGAAGGAGAAACTTCCGGTGAGATTATTCGGCTGGATATTGTCGATGCTGACGCGACGAATATCGCCCCCGATTTTAAGGTTGTGCCTGCCAATTACTTTCGTAAGAGTATTGGTGAATTGGATACTACCGGCTGGCTCGATCAGCATTGCGCCGCCACCGCCGACACCCGTATACCCTGCTATCGCTATGGTCGGGGCACCGCACTTGCCGTTCGAGTCAGTCAGGTTGCACGCTGGCAAACTCAGAATTCCGAAGTCGCCCGGACTCGAAACTCCATATCCATTCGTCGTTCGCATCGGATTTCGATGGTCGTAGCCGAAACGAAACTCGTTTAACAGCGTCGGGCTGAAGGTGTGAGTCCATCCTGCTGTTATTGTATCAGCGTCGTTTGTTTGATAAAACGAACCAGCCGAAGCCAGACCCAAGGCATTATTGTTGTCATTGCGATCTCTTTGGTAGTGATATACAGCAAAGATGCGATCGGATCTCCCGATGTTCCAGTCGACGCGGGGATTCAACCTGTTGATTGTCGTGGTTCTGGAGGCACTACCATTATAGTAATCGACGCCTAGCTGTCCCGAAGGACCCCCATTACCCGCCGGATACATCTGCAAGGCTTTCGCTGCGATCGAGCCAACCGGCACCTGATTTTTGGAATAGGGATTACCGAGGGGATCGTGGAGTTGCATACCCAGCGCAGAAAGATCGCCAGCCCGAAACGCGGCAGTAGGCACCAGATTATTGAGGCTGGGTGAACTGGTCGAGGAACGGATACCCTGATAATCCGTGAAGAAGAAAAGCTTATTCCTGATAATAGGGCCGCCGAACGTAGCCCCAAATTCATTGTATCGCAACGGCAACTTCTTGGATCCGGGGCTTTCAAAGTAATTCCGGGCATTGAGCGCGTCATTCTTCAAGAACTCGTACACCGAACCGTGAAGTTGGTTTGTGCCTGCCCTCGTGACTGCAGAAATAATACCGCCGCTGACCTTTCCATACTCCGCGGAAAAGCTGTTGGTTTCGACGCGAAGTTCCTGAACCGAGTCTACGGACGGCGTGACGGCTGGACCACCCCATACCGGCTGTTGGACGCTGGTGCCATCAAGGAGATAATCGTCCATGCGCGGGCGACCGCCGTTGATGCGCATGTTGTCCAGATCATAGCCCTGGCCCACCTGCTGGGTAACTCCGGCTGCCAATGAAACCAGGCTGTAAAAAGAACGCCCGATGCCGGACTGCACGGGCAAGTCCTCCAGTTGTTTCTGATTGACGGTTTGGCCAGCTGAAGATTGCTGGGTCTGGAGCAAAGGAGCTTCAGAGGTGATCTCAATGACTTCCGAAGTCTGTCCGACTGCCAGCGTCAGGTCGATCTTCGGCTGCGCATTCACTTCAAGCGCGATGCCCCTCGCGACTGCCTTTTTGAAACCCAAGGCCTCGACTTCTACGTTATAGATGCCCGGGTTCAGACTCGTCGCGCTGTAGACGCCAGCACTATTGGTTGTCATGATTGTGGTGGCATTCGTATTGATATTGGTCACCTTCACAGTCGCGCCCGGAATCACTGCGCCGCTGGGATCAGTGACGGTGCCGCCAATTGTTCCGAACAATCCTTGCGCCACCATCTTGGGGGGAGAGAGCACCAAAACCGATAAAGCAAGACCTGCAATCAATAAAGCTGTTCTGCTTTTCATAAACCTCCGCCTTTGCTTGTGTTTCCCAAACGGATTTTGTTGATACGAATGGACTCTGCTAAAAATGATTGCGAGATCCCGGGGCGCCAGGGTTGCCGCTTCCGATCTCTCAATCTTCCTTTGTGTGAGAAGCATGATTCCCGCTTCGTACTAGAGCCTGAACCTCTGAGCCAAGCTGGAATAGTCGCGCATTAGATCTCCTGCATTGCGTACCGCCGCGTCGAGACCTGCAACGCACAAGGCAGCGAACAGCGAGACGCGCAATCTGCGGCGGAAAGACATTGCTGCACCTTTCAATGCCGCCTGGATATTGGGTGCCTGTCCGCCGGCGGCAGAGGCGGAGTGGCTGCCTAACGAAACGTAAGCCGGGCGCGAGCGGCCCGCAAGGTTATGCCGGTTAGCCAACGGTTACCTCGGAGGATGGGCAGGGGTGACGGGCCGTGCACCGATAACGTTCCGCTAACCTGGTTCCCGGCTGGGATAACCGTTGAAAGAACCTTGGCCCCATAAGCGTGATGAGATAGGCAGCGGGATGCCTCAGTTCGCCCTTCGGCCGTCCGCAACTGCTTGATGTGGCAAACTTTATTTTTCCTTTACCGAAAGTCGCGCCTGCCAGTCGATTTCGTCCCGTTTCCTGCTGAATTCTTGACTCCCGGGCGATCGATGGCTAAACTGCGTTCGGCGTGCGACTCCACCCCGTGACCGGCGAATAACACAGCATGAGCGAAATGGAACCTTCTCAGTTAGAAAAGCGGGAGGAACTGCGACGGGTGCTGCAGAGTAAGCACTTCGCCAAGGCTCCCAAGAAGGCTCGCTTTCTGGAGTTTGTCTCCGAACAGAGCTTGCAGGGGAATGCGGAAAAGCTGAAAGAGTACTTGGTTGGAGTCGAGGTCTACGAGCGGGGCGTGGACTTCGATCCGCAACAGGACGCGATCGTTCGGGTGCAGGCACACGAAATCCGCCGTGCTTTGAAGGAGTACTACGAGACCGACGGAAAGGACGACCGTGTTCGAATCGAGCTGCCAGCCGGTTCATACGTGCCGGTCTTCAGCCGCGTGGTCCCTGCCGCACTCCAGCCCTCGCTCGAGGCGGGAAGAGGCGTAAGGTTTTATCGCACGTTGACAGCGATTCTATTGCTAGCCTGTGCTGCGCTGCTGGCGCTCGGCTTCAACCTCGGCGGCCTGCGTGACCGGCTCCGACCCCGCGCAAAGGCCCCTGCGGGCAGAATCATGCTCGCCGTTCTGCCCTTTGAGAACCTGAGCCGCGATCCTGAACAGGAATATTTCAGCGACGGCCTGACCGGGGAAATGATCACGCAGTTAGGCCGGCTGCATCCCGATCGGCTGGGCGTCATCGCCCGCACTTCCGCCATGCAGTACAAGAAAACCAGCAAGCGGGTGGACCAGATCGGGCGGGAGCTCAACGTAGACTACATCCTGGAAGGGAGCGTGCGTCGCGCCGGCGACCGGGTCCGCGTCGCTGCCGAACTTATCCAGGTGCACGATCAGACGCATCTTTGGGCCGACAGCTACGAGCGCGATCTCCGTGACGTGCTGAGCCTGCAAAGCGACGTTGCCGCCTCCGTCGCCCGTCAGGTTCAGCTCCAGCTCACCGCGCAGCAGCTTCGTCTCGCTGCTGGCCGCACGGTTCACCCCGAAGCTTACGAAGCTTACCTCAAGGGGCGACACCACTCGTATCGGGCTACCCGGGAAGGGCTTTTGAAGGGAATCGAGTATTACGAGCAGGCGATTCAGAAAGACCCCGAGTATGCCCTCGCCTATGCCGCCCTCGCCCACACACACTTCCTACTGATCGTCCAAGAATACCTCCCCATCGGCGACCGCTTGGAGAGGGCTCGGGCAGCGGCCCGGCGGGGTCTGGAATTGGATCCCACGCTGGCAGAAGCGCATATCTACTTTGCCGACGAGAAGTTCTATCTCGATTGGGACTGGGCCGGCGGCGAGGCTGGATACCGCCGCGCCGCGGAGCTGGACCCCGGCTCCGCCGATGCCGTCTTGCACCACGCTCTTTGCCTAAACGCGCTGGGCCGCTTCCAGGAGGCCTTCGCGGTGATGGAGCGCGCTTGCCAGCTCGACCCGCTCTCGCCCTGGGTGAATGGGGCCCATATTAACCTGCTGCACGACGCACACCAGGATGACCAGGCCATCGAACAATCTCGCAGAACTATCGAGTTGGACCCGAACGACGCCGGCAACTACCTACGTCTCGGAGGCGTGTATGAGGAGCAGGGGAGACAAGAGGAGGCCGGGGCAGCGTACTTGAAGGCTCTCAGCCTGCCTGGGGCAAGTCCCCAGCAAGTACAAGCTTGTCGGGACGCATACAAGGCCGAAGGCCTGCGGGGCTACTGGAGGAGGCGCCTCGAATACTTGAAGGCGACAGCAGAGCCGGAGCATGTTTCGCCCGTCACCTTTGCCAATGTCAATGTCCGTCTGGGCCAGAAAGATCAGGCGCTGAAGTGGCTGGAACAGGCTTACCAAGAGCGCAGCCCCCAACTCGCGTGGCTCAAAGTCGCTCGGATGTGGGATCCCCTGCGCTCCGACCCGCGTTTTCAGGACCTCCTGCGCCGCATGAACTTCCCGCCGTAAGGTAGCCCTCGGCCTTTGGCTCCCCTATTTCTTACGTCTGCCTCCGATGCGATTCCATCGCGCGGGGAGAATTCATCCCAATCATTCACCAGCTGATCCCAGTACACCAATCCCCAAAGCTTGTTCAGCTGTGCCGTAGAACAGAATTTCTTCTTCAGATAATGGGGTTTTGTGAAGATCGGATGAATTGTGTTTTCAGTTTGAGTCCAGCGGATATAAACTGGATGACATCAGGATTGTTCCCGGGGATAGCAGGGCTCCAAAATGGACTCGATCTCTCTTTACGAGAAACGGGAAGCGCTAAAGCGGCTCCTGCAAAGCAAGCATTTTGCCAAAACTAAAAGAGTGAGTCGTTTTCTGGAATTTGTCTGCGAGCAGGCTTTCCTGGGCAATTCGGAGAAACTGAACGAGTATTTGATCGGCGTCGAGGTTTATGAGCGGGGCCCTGACTTCGATCCCCAACAGGACGCCATCGTTCGCGTGCAGGCTCATGAGATCCGGCGGAGGTTGAAGGAGTACTACCAGGAGGAAGGGAAAGACGATCCCTTGAGGGTGGATTTCCCGTCCGGGCACTACGTGCCAACGTTTTCCCGCTCTGATTCCTTGCCCACCGTTTCGGAGCTGCCGCTATCTAGCGATGAAACAGCACAGCCTCCCGTTCCAAGGGAGAGTCTTTTCCGCCACAACAAGCTCATCCTCGCCCTGGCTTTCACCTGTGTATTGCTCGCCGCGCTTCTGGTCCGGGAAAGATATTTCGTTCAGCACGTCACCCCCAAAGTACCCATCCCCCTGCCGGAAAGCATGACATGGTTTTGGGACCCGTTCCTGCCTCCCGCCGAACCGCCACTGATCGTGATTCCAAACCATCCCATGCTTCGATTGGGGCACGACGGGGACAGTCCTGCCACTATGGCGCAGAGCACCTCAATTCCCAAAGAGAAGCTGCCCGAGTTCCGCGACACCATCCACTTTCGCGAACTCAAGGAGTTTCATTTCGTGACTTCACTGACAGATTTCACGGCGGTAGGCGAGGCTTTGGGATTGTTGAACTTTTATGAACTGTTCACCAGGGTGGGATTGAAAGTGCGCGTGAAGGAATCGCGGCTGGTTGACTATGAAATGGTCAAAAGAGGAAACACGATCCTGCTGGGAGGAAATCAGCCCTGGAGCGGTCGCATCTTACTTTACCCAGAGGGTTTCTGGTTTCATGCCGGAGTCATTACCAACAAAAGTCCCCGGTCTGGCGAACTGCCGGTTTACAAACCCGAATTTGATCCAATTACAAACAGTTTGCGCAAGGACTATGCTCTCGTCTTGATGCTTGCAAACGAGAAGAAAAACCAACGCATCCTGCTTATTTACGGCATCTATACCCAAGGTTCCCAGGCCGCGATCGAATATGTGACTAGTGAAGAACGCCTGACGGAACTTCGCAAGGCACTTACGGATCTCTCGCCAGACATGAGGACAATCCCCAGGTATTTCCAAGTTCTCCTCCAGACCACGGTTGAGAACTACGTTCCCGGCAAAGCTTCACTGGTTGGCGCCCGCATCATACCGGATGATCTGGCCACAGGCACCCAGCCGCACTAAACGCGAACATTGCTTCAGGATTACGGTTCGTCATATAAGGGTCTGCCTATGAAATTCCTTTGCCGCCTGACTTGCCTTCTGGCTGTTTTCCTCAAACCCCTTTACGGAGAGAACATTCTCCTGATCAGCGTCGACACGCTGCGTGCCGATCGCTTGAGTTGCTATAGCTACCGGGCGAATAGAACGCCTGCGATCGACCGATGGGCCGCCGAGGGGATACGCTTCGAGAGAGCTTATTCCGAATATCCTTTGACGCTCCCTGCGCACTCAACCTTACTCACGGGCACATATCCCCTTTATCACAGAGTCCGGGAAAATGTCGGCTTTTCTCTCGCCGCTGATCAGGTGACACTTGCCGAGGTCCTGAAGAGATGTGGTTATGCCACCGCCGGTTTTATCGGTTCCTATGTGCTGGCTTCTCAGTTTGGAATGGGACAGGGTTTTGACACTTATGACGAGGACTTCGGGACTCCCTTTGAAAAAGTAATTGCGGCCACTGCACTCCGGCGACCTGCCGAGAAGGTGACGGATAACCTGCTGGCTTGGCTGGACAAGCATCGCACAAGCAAGTTTTTCGCATTCATTCATTTCTACGACCCTCATGCGCCTTGTCCCGACGGCTATGACCGGGAAGTGTCACGCGTTGATCGGAGCATCGGCAGAATCGATGCCTTTCTGAGGGACTCGAAAATTCTCGATAAAACCGACATATTTTTCGTGAGCGATCACGGCGAATCTTTGGGAGAGCACGGGGAGTCGGGGCATGGATTTTTTCTCTATGACGCTACTCTCCGTGTGCCTCTGATAGTGCGACCGGCCGCAAGCTCCCGTGTTCAGCAAAGGGTGGTAAAGCAGGCGGCATCGCTCGCCGACATTATGCCGACGGTTCTGCAGATGGTGGGATTGCAGGCGCCGGCTCATCTCCAGGGCAGAGGCCTCCTCCAGATGATGCTGGGGAAGGACACTACCGAAGCCGGGCAATATGCCGAAACCTATATTCCGCAGCTGCATTTCGGCTGGAGCCCGTTGCGGAGCTATCGACTCGGTCACTTCGTGCTCATAGACGCCCCGCGCCCCGAGCTTTACGACGTTGAGGCGGATCCGGGCCAGAAGCTGAACGTCATCTCGCAAAACCAGGTCCTCGCCAGGCAGTATCGTGCTCGCATGGAGGAATTCACCGCCAGGTACCAGGCGCGGCCCGGGACGAGCGCTCTTGCAGGACCCGTCTTAGAGGCGAGGGAGAAGCTCGCTGCCCTTGGTTATGTGCAATTGAGCGCACCCAAAATAAGGGGCGATTTTGGGAAGGGAGTAGACCCGAAGGATCGGATCAACGCTTTCGAAAGCTACCATGAAATTCTGAATGAGATCGGCTCCCGGAACATCCAGTCCACGATATTGGATCGGCTCGAAGCCCTGCGGAAGATGGCTCCCGAGGTGCAAAGCCTTGATTTTCTGGAAGCTCAGGCTTTCCAAGCGCTCGGGCGCATTCCGGAAGCTCAGCGAAAATACCTTCAAGGCCTGGCGATCGAACCGGAAAACAATATTGCCCGCGCCGGCTACGCAAATCTGCTCCTGCGGATGGGACGGATGAATGAGGCGGAGCGGGAATTCCAGCGCGTGGTAGCAAACGATCCCCAGGACTATCGGTCCCGGAATAACCTGGCCGGCATCTATGCGGCGCAGGGAAAGACCGATGCCGCGTTGGCGGAGCTGCGATTGACCCTCACGACGCGACCCAGCTATGCCGCCGGCTGGCAGAATCTGGGGCAGTTGCACGTCCGGCTGCAAAATTGGAAGGAGGCGGAGACCGCGCTGCGAAAGGCGGTGAATCTTGATCGGAATAATGCAACTGCTCACTTTCTGCTGGCTCAGGTCTTGAATTCGCTGGGAAGAAAAAGCGAGGCTGCCGACCATCTTGCAATAGCTTTGAAACTCGATCCGGGGCTTGCACGCCGGACTCCCGGCAAGTCACAGGAGCGGCCATGAAACTCGCAGGGTTCTTGATTTCCCTTATGCTCGTTTCCCCTGCCGGGGCCAAGAGCTTCTTTTTCCCTCATTTTGCCGACGGAAACGGTTTCGCCATGAAGCTCGTCATCCTTGAGGCGGTCGGCCCGTCGATGGGGATAACCTATTACATCGACAGCGAACGCGGCAGCGACGAGAGCAACGGCACCTCGCAGGACTCGGCCTGGAAAAGCATTGGACGCTTGAATGAGCGGATTTTCGGCCCGGGAGACAGCATTCTTTTCAGGGCAGGCACCCGGTACGCCGGGCAATTCAAACCCCAGGGCTCCGGGGGAGCGGGAAAGCCAATCCTCGTCGACAAGTACGGTGAAGGTGCACTGCCGCGCATCGATGGTGGGGGACAGGTGCTGGAAACGGTATTGCTGTACAACGTGGAGCAGTGGGAATTAAGGAACCTCGAGATAACCAATAGCGGCGGAACTCGGGTTCCCAAACGCAAAGGCGTTTCGATTCACGCCAAAGACTTCGGCACGGCAAACCACATTGTGCTGAGCAACCTTTATATTCATGACGTCAACGGCAGCAATGTTAAAGATCAAGGAGGCGGCGCGGGGATCGAGTGGTGGAATGAGGGCGACCGGGTCCCGTCGAAATTCAACGACCTTCTGATCGAAAACTGCCATCTGGTGCGCACCGACCGTAACGGGATCGTCGGATCTAGCGCCTACTGGTCACGGGATCGGTGGAATCCCAGCCTGAATGTCGTCATTCGCGGCAATCTCCTGGAGGATATCGGCGGCGACGGCATCGTTCCCATCGGCTGCGATGGTGCCTTGGTTGAGCGAAACACCCTACGCGGGGGGGGACAGCGTGCCGACGACTACGCCGCGGGCATCTGGCCTTGGAGCTGCGACAACACGGTCGTGCAGTTCAATGAAGTCAGCGGCATGAAAGGCACCAAGGACGGCCAAGGCTATGACTCAGATTGGAACTGTCGCAACTCTCTGTTCCAATACAATTACAGTCATGACAACGAAGGTGGTTTCATGCTGATCTGTTCCGATGGCGGCACCAAAATGCCCTGGAATATCGGCAACACCGACACCATCATCCGCTATAACATCAGCCAGAATGACGGCGCACGTCTGTTTCATATCACCGGCCCTGTCCGCGGAGTCAAGGTATATAACAACAATTTCTATGTGGGTCCTTCCATGGACATCCTGGCAATTCTGCACGGCAATTGGGGAGGAGATTGGGCCGAAGACATCCGGTTCCAAAACAACATCTTTTATGTGGACGGTCGCGCGCGTTACGACTTCGGCAGCAGCCGCAATAACGTTTTCGATGCGAACGTCTTTTTCGGAAATCACGTTAATCCGCCCTCGGATCCGCATGCCCTGACGCAGAATCCCTTGCTCGTCAAACCCGGTGGTGGCGGGGCCAGCAGGGAAACCCTGGATGGCTACAAGCTTGCGGCGGGCTCCCCCTGCATCGGCGCCGGCGCAATCATTACCGATAATGGAGGGCGGGATTTCTGGGGCAATCCTGTCGCGGCCGGAGCAAAACCGGACATCGGTGCGCACGCAGTCCCTCGCTGACTGGTACCTCATGAAGCCATGCGCCTTGAGCGCGGATCTCAAGCAGGCCTTGGATCGCAGCTAAAACTGATATTGAGGTGAAAGAAATGAACAAAAGCACTTTTGCACTCTTCTTCGGCAATCGCGGCTTCTTCCCGGCATTGCTGATCGCCGGCGCTCGCGATCCAGTGTCGGACAACTTCTTCGGAGTGGCGGGTGTGGCGGAGGTTCGCAACTTGCAGGATGTGCTGCTGCATGTGGGCACCAACGGGCATCGCCACCATGTCAGCGTCACCCCAGGCCGAGTGCAAGCCCCGCTGCGCGAAGCCCTGGGGCATTACCTCAACTTTGAAGTGTCACTGCCGCAGAACTAGGGAGATGGCTCCATGCGAACGGTCGCAGAGATCATTCAGAAGGCCTACCGTTTGGGCGTGGCAATTCCTGCGTTCAATATCCCTTACCTGCCGATGATGAAGCCGGTGGTACAGGCAGTTGTTGACGTGGATTCATTTGCCTTGATAGACACAGCGCGGCTGGAGTGGATCAAGTTCCAGAGCAAGGGCCTTGCCTTCGTGGCGGAAGAGTTCGCCAGGTGGCGCAAACCCGATCACGTTCGCTTGCACCTCGACCACGTGCCGGTATTGGACGAGGACAACCTGCTGGTGGATTATTTGCCAATCTTTCGAGAAGCGCTGGAGTTGGGCTATGAATCGGTGATGATCGACGGTTCGCGCCTGGCGCTCGAAGAGAACATCCAGGCGACACACCAGATCGTCGAGCTGGCACATGCTGCAGGGGTTCCGGTGGAAGCAGAGCTAGGCGCGGTGATGGGCCACGAGGCTGGTCTGCTGCCATCGTATGAAGAACTATTCGCCTCGGGGAAAGGCTTCACCAATGTGGACGAGGCCAGGCGTTTTGCGCGCAACACGGAATGTGACTGGTTGTCCGTGGCGATTGGAAATATACATGGCGCGATTGCGGCAGGCCGCAAAGACCAGAAGAAAATCGAAGCGCGCCTGAATCTGACCCGATTGGAGCAATTGAACCAGGCGATGGAAATTCCCCTTGTGCTGCACGGCGGTTCCGGCATCAAACAGGATAACGTGCGCGCGGCTATGAAGCTCGGCATTGCCAAGATCAATGTAGCCACCGAAATCCGCCAGCCCTATGAGGCTGTGCTGAAAGAAAGTGGCAGCGTCGCTCGAGCACAGGAAGCTGTGTACGATCGGACCCGATGGGTGCTGCGAGAGTTCCTCGAGATCGCGGGAATCCGAAAGGCCATGGTGGATTAGATGAGTCTCCTGGGCATTGACGTTGGCACGAGCGGCTGCAAAGCTGCGGTTTTCTCCGAAGATGGGCGGCTGTTGAGCCTGGCCTACGAGGAGTACGATTATCAGCATCCGCAGCCAGGCTGGGCAGAGTTGGATACGCGGTGGGTTTGGGAACAGATCAAACGAACGATCCGCAGGGCGGCAGCTAACCTCGAAGGCGATCCGCTCAAAGCGCTGTGCGTCTCCTCATTGGGCGAGGCCCTTGTCCCGGTAAGCGCCGACCGAAAAATTCTAGGTCCCTCGCTTTTGAATTTCGATGTTCGCGGCGCGGAATATCTCAGCGAATTACAGGGTGAGATATCCAATGATCGGCTATACCGGATCAACGGCAACACCCTGGGCAATCAGTATTCTTTGACGAAGATGAAGTGGCTCAAGCAGCATCAGTCGGAGTTGTACTGCAAAGCCAAAACCTTCCTGCATTGGAGCGGCTTCGTCTCGTTCATGCTGGGAGCGGAGGCCCGCGTGGATTACTCGCTGGCTAATCGCACTTTGCTGTTCGATCTCGAACGCGCCGATTGGTCCGATGAGCTTCTTGGGCTGGCACACATCGAGCCGGACAAGCTGCCTCCTACGGTCCCAGCCGGCACGGCGATCGGGACGGTGGGGCGTACCATCGCCGAGGCGTTGGGTTTGCCGGCGGGTATCCCCATCATCAGTGGTGGACACGATCAATGCTGCAACGGCGTCGGTTGTGGGGTGATCGAACCGGGGCAGGCGATGTATGGCATGGGCACGTATCTTTGTATGATGCCGGTTTTCGAACGGCGACCCGAAGCGGCTGCCATGATCGCACGCGGCCTGAATACCGAGCATCATGTTGCGCCAGGGCAATATGTCGGCTTCATCTACAACCAGGGCGGCGTGCTGGTCAAGTGGTTCCGAGATACCTTTGCATTCGCCGAGCGCCGGCAGGCCAAAGCGTCCGGGCAAGATCTGTATGCTGCGCTTCTGGCAGAGATGCCTGATGCTCCTAGCCCGGTGATCGTGTTGCCGCATTTCACCGCCACCGGTCCACCGCAGTTCATCACCGATTCGTGCGGTGTGATCGCCGGTGTGAAGCTGGAAACATCGCGCGGCGAGATTTTGAAGGGCCTGCTCGAAGCGACAACTTTCTACCTGCGTGAGAGCTTTGAAACGCTGCCAGGGGCAGGCATTGAAATTACAGATTTCCGCGCTGTCGGAGGTGGCAGCAAGTCGGATGTGTGGATTCAGATTTGCGCCGATATTTTGGGGCGGCCATTCGTGCGCCCCAGTATCATTGAGGCTGGTGCATTGGGAGCAGCGATCCTTGCTGGCGTTGGTAGCGGCGTGTTTCCCTCGCTAAAAGCTGGCGTTGAGGCGATGGTCCGATTGGATCGGACGTTTGAGCCCTGCCCCAAAAAGCAGCGTCTGTACGATGAACGCTTTGTCAAATACCAGCGCTTATGGCCGCTGATGGCCGATTACCTGCGCGAGCTGGCAGGGTGATTGAGAGATGCGATGATGAGGTTGAGTGGCAAACACGCATTGGTTGGCTCCGGCTTTGGCGCTATCCAGGCCGGCTTGTTTCTCCATAAGGTCTTACTGAGTGGTAGTTTTAGACGGTTATTCGTTGACGAAGTGATTCCTGAGCTGGTCACGGCCTTGCGCCGCGCCGCAGGGCCAACCGGCTGCGGTCAGGAGCGGCCGTAAAGAGGGCCGAAGGCGGCGCAAGCACGGAAATCGGCGCCTTGCGGCTCGTTGGCGCCGAATGCCGTCCGCGCACTCGGACGGAAAACGTTCTCCTCGGGCACATTGTGCATGTAAACGGGAATCCGGAGCATTGCGGCGAGCGTGACGAGGTCCGCGCCGAAGTGGCCGTAGCCGAAAGCGCCGTGGTTCGCACCCCAGTTGTGTATTACGCTGTACACATCGCGGAAGGGTCCCGACCCAGTTGTGCCGGGCACGAACCAGGTGGTGGGCCACGTCGGGTTGGTGCGCTGGTCAAGTTTCGCCTGAATTGGATCATCCTCGATAAGAAGTCGGATCAAGACGTTGCTGTCCAGCGCGATCATGACTTGTTTGTCCTGCCATATCTCCGTGCTGCCCGCTGCCGCACGGCATCTCGCATTTCTTGGAGGGTAACAGGCTGTTTCTTAGCCAGGTGGCGGAGCAGACCCTGCAGACTCTCATTCTCCCCGCCTTGCTCTCGCTGGACTTTTATGCCGCCCCTTTTATCCAGGCTGAAGAGAAGGCGATCACCAACTTTGAGATTGAGTCGGTCCGGATTGGTTTTGGAATGGTGACCTGTCCTTTCGAGGTGAGCGTGCTGGTAGGCATTAGTTTAACTCCTCCTTACCAGACCCAGAGTAATGCTGCGATTGTAAGGAGGCAAGGACAAATCGTGTCGCTGAACAGGCCACCCAGCTTTCCGCTGCCAGCAAGCTTTCCATATCGCAGTCCCCCCTGAGGATTTCATCTTGTTCCCGGAGATTGAATGTCCTATAAGGTGCGTATTACATGGTTTTAGGAGGCCAAGATATGATGTCTTTGCCCTTCTCCCGAATAAGCTACTCCGACCTCAACGCTAGACAGAAGGAGGACTACAATTTCCTTAAAGTCTCCGAGTGCTTGTCGACTATGGCTTTCTCACGATGAGGATGAGCGACGACTGGCAAGGCGTCGATTTCATCGCGCAGCACATCGACGGTGCCTTCCTGAAGGTGCAGCTTAAGAGCCGCCTCTCCTTCGGAGAAAAGTACCGTGGCAAAGAACTCTACATTGCCTTTATCTGCAATGGTGATTGGTATCTATACCCGCACGATGAGTTGCTCGACCAGGTGATTGCTACTACTGGCGTTGGAGCCACCGTTTCGTGGGAAGAGCGCGGTGGATATTCGTTTCCCGGGTTAAGCCACCAGATGCGAAAGCTATTGGAGCCTTACAAGATCAGCGAAAAGCCGGACCCACGACCGAGCCAGACCGCCTGATGACACGTTGCAGCCAAGCCGAGCTGATTTTGGTTACAGGTTCACTTTGGATGTTCCGGGGACTAATCCGGCGAGGGGAGGGAACGGTATACGTTTTCTTCCGGGATCTCACCGGCGAAATCCAGGTTTAATGCCCATTGCGGTGCTGCGGAAGCTTTCGGGAGAGCAGGCCTCAGAAAGGAACACTCATGAGTACGCAACCATTCAGGCAGCGAAGGATTGTTGCAGCACTGATCCTGGGCAGCCTTCTCTGCTCGATTCCAGCGGTAGCGCAGCTCTCTCAAAACATGCAGGACATGCTGCGGCGCATCAATTCGCCGGAATTCAGCGGCGCCGGTGGCGGCCGCGCAGGCATAGCTATCGGCGGGCGATGGGTTGACGGCGGGCAGGGCTATACGCGCAATGAGCGAAATCCGAAGGGCGGCAGCGAGATCGTGCGCTATGACACGGCAACCGGGAAGCGCGAAGTGCTGATGTCGATGGAGCAGCTGATCCCGCCTCAACTCGGCAAGCCGTTGCAGTTCAGCGAGTACACTTCATCCGACGACGCCAAACAGATGCTGTTTGCGGCCAACCCGCGCCGAACCATGATCCGGAAAACGGCATACGACTATTGGGTTCTCAATAAGACCGATAGCTTGTGGCGAAGGCTTGGCGGGAACTCGAATTCGGGTCTGCTCTATGCAAAGCTATCGCCCGACGGCACGCGGGTCGCCTACGTGCGGGAGAACAACCTCTATGTCGAGGACATTCTAAGCGGTGCAATCAGGCCGCTCACCTCGGACGGCACGAACATGATCATTAACGGCACGTCCGACTGGGTCTACGAGGAGGAGTTTTATCTTCGCGACGGCTTCCAGTGGAGCCCGGACGGCCAGAGAATCGCCTACTTCCAGTTTGACCAAAGCGGTGTTCCGGAGTTCACCCTAGTCAATTACACCGACACCCTGTATCCGGTCGTCACCAGATATCCCTACCCGAAAGCGGGGCAGACAAACGCAGCGGTGCGTATCGGCATCGCTAGCGCGGCGGGCGGCCCCACGCGGTGGGTCAAGGTGCCCGGCGATCCGCGTAACACGTACATTCCGCGCATGGACTGGGCGGCGAATTCCCAGGAGGTGATCCTCCAGCACCTGAACCGGCTCCAGAACACCAACAACGTGCTGCTGGCGAACGCCGAGACGGGCGAAGTACGTCAGATGTTTCGCGATCAGGATGAAGCGTGGGTTGATGTGAACAGCAATCTCGTCTGGCTCGAGAAGGGGAAGCGCCTGTTATTTACCAGCGAGCGCGATGGCTGGCGTCATGCTTATGCAGTCTCGCGCGAAGGCGAAGCGCGTCTCGTCACTACCCAACCTTTTGACCTCGTCTCCATATCAGGGATCGATGAAGCAGGTGGCTGGCTGTACTACATCGCCTCGCCCGAGAACGCCACCCAGCGATATCTCTACCGCTCGCGCCTCGATGGAAGCGGCAAGAGCGAACGAGTGACTCCGGCCAACGCTCCCGGGACGCATACCTACACCATCTCGCCGGACTGCCGCTGGGCCTTCCACAGTTACTCTAAACTCGACACGCCGGGAGTATCGGACCTGATCCATCTGCCGGACCACCGGGCCGTACGCGTGCTTCAGGACAATGCTGACCTCAAAGCAAAGGTAGCGCCGATGCTCGCGGGCCGCGCGGAGCTTCTCCAGGTCGATGTCGGTGAAGGCGTGAAGCTCGACGGCTGGCTGATCAAGCCAGGCAACTTCGATCCCTCGAAGAAATACCCGATCATCGTCAACGTTTACGGCGAGCCTGCTGCCACCACAGTCAATGACAGCTGGGGAGGTACTGGAAGGATCTTGTTGGCGGCTCTGGCCGACGACGGGTATCTTCTGGCGAGCTTTGACAACCGCGGAACGCCTTCTCCCAAGGGGCGGGCATGGCGCAAGGTGATCTATGGCTCGGTTGGTGTGCTGGCCTCGAAGGAACAGGCGGCCGCCCTGCGAACGCTGGCCGCGTCTCATCCTTATGTTGACCTGACTCGCGTGGGAGTATATGGCTGGAGCGGAGGCGGTTCCATGACCCTTAACCTGATGTTCCGCTCACCGGAACTGTATAAGGTGGGCGTCGCTGGGGCGCCGGTTCCGGACCAGACTCTCTACGACTCGATCTATCAGGAACGCTATATGGGGCTCCCGCAGGATAACGCCGAAGGGTACAAAACCGGATCGCCGATCACTTTCGCCCAGGGTCTCCAAGGCAAGCTGCTGATCATCCACGGCACCGGCGACGACAATGTCCATTTCCAGGGCACCCAACGTCTGCTCAACAAGCTCATTGAACTCAATAAGCAGTTCAACTTCATGGAATACCCGAACCGGTCTCACGGGATTAGCGGCATCCATCTCGACACCCTCAGATATGGGTTCCTTGAACAGTACTTGCCGGCGGGCGGCCGGTAGATTGACGATTTACGATTGGCGATTGACGAGTGAAACCAATGGAGGTTGAGGACAGGTTCCTCGAGTCGAACAGTGACTCGAGTCGAACAGTAAAATGAAGAGGTGTTGGATGACAACGCATTCCCTCCCCGAGCGTCTGGGATCCACTCATGTTCTTTTCTTCGTATGTATCTGCCCAATCTTACTTGCCGCCGGCGCTTGCGCTGTGAGGACGGTCGTCGCTCCGAGCTCGGGGAGCAAGCCCGCGCCGCCCGGTAACCCAGCTCTGGCGCTGGCGCCGATCGACCCGCAGAAGTGGCAGGATCAGCAGGACATGACGTGGGATGACTACCACCCAATCCCGGGCGTAAACTGGGCCGACCCGTCGCTGGCGCCTGCCCGCAAGCTCCGGATAGGGCTCGTGGCGGTCGATTTCCCGGATCAGCCGTTCGTGATTACCCTGCCGAAAGAATCAGATCTCTTCGGCAATCCGCAGATCGACCCCGTCCCACGCGCGGACGTTGCGCAGTTCTACGCCGACTTCTACGACAAGCCGCAGGCGCTCAACCACGGCCATACCGTGAACGAGTACTGGATGGAGCAGTCACGCGGCAAGATCGGCATTCCCAAGATGGACGCATACGGCCCGTACCGGATGCCGAAAAACCTATTCCAGTATGGCCTCAACGAATGGGGCCAGCAGGGTGGGTGTCCGGTCGGGTTCAAGTGCGACGGCCGCCTCGAGCTCGACGCCGACGCACTCTGGAGCGCGGACGCCGGGAAGGACATCAAGTCGAAGTACGATATCGTGCTGCGGATCTATGCGGGCTACGACGAGACGAGCGTATGGCAAGAGTTCGGTGAGATGAAGTTCCAGTCGAAGGACGACATCCCCGCCGAATGGGGCAACCCCGATCCGACTAAACCCAGGTGGGTTGTCACTCGCTACGCGCCCTGGACCTCCTGGAAGGCCGGCCAGATGCAGTGGGGCCTGGCCTCGGTGCGTCAGGGTGAAAGCTCCGGCACGATCATGCATGAAATCGTGCATTTCGCTTTCCGCACAGGAGACAACAACAATAATCCTTACGCTACGCCCTACCGGAGGGTGGGTTGCGCCCCCTGGGACATCGTGGACCGCGGTTCGTTCAACGGTCCGGGCGGTCCGCACAGCCGCTGGGTTGTACCGGCGACTCAAGGGGCCTCGATGCCCGCTGGGCTCATGCTCCGCAACAAGATCAAGTTTGAATTCGTGCGCCCGGAGAGTGTTCTGAAGCTCACTCGGAATGGTCTTGCAGGCTCGGGACTGGCGGTAGCGACGATCACCGCCCGCGCCGTCGATCCCGGGCCAAATGGACTGGCAGGCATCACCGTCACGCTGGACGGCAGCGCGCCCCAGGACAGGACGCCACCGTGCGATATGAACAAAGATCCCCTCTGCCCCGGTGCATCAGTCTTCAACTTTTACTCCCTCGAGGTCGTCCAGCGAATCGGCTACGACTCGTTCACGCCGGACAACGGCGTCCTGATCGCCAAGAATAAGAACGGCGAGGGCAACTCATGCGGTTACAACTGCTTCATCTGGGTTATCGACGCGCACCCGGAAGACATGCACATGATCGACTTCAAGCGGCCGGACGGCACGCCTGTTATGCGCAGCATTGCCGACTTCCGTCAACTGAATGACGCGCTTTTTCATGCCGGTCTCAACTCCGGCAGCCAGTACGAGTGGGAGGACTCTGCGAACCGGCTACACTTCTACGTAATCGATGTCGATAAGGGCGCGAAGGGGATCCTGTCATACACGGTCGGAGTGCGGTCGCTCGACGGTGCGGGTCCGCAGATGCGTGGTGTATCGGTTGCTCCCCCGGCCGGCCAGGAGGTGCTGGGGCTGTATGCAAACTGCACCTTCAGGCTCAGGAACACGGGTGCGGCGGCGGCGACGGACTCTTCGCTGCATCCGCAAGATGTCACGGCGTACTTGAACAACGACATCTATCGCCTGGCGGTTTCGGTTGATGGTCAGGGGTGGTCGGCACAGCTGCAGAACGCGCTGGCGGCGTTGAAGTTCGGCGATTCGAAAACGGTACCGGTGTATGTGACCCGGGTGCCTGGAAGTGCCGCGTCAGCGGAGGTAACCCTCAAAGCAGTATCGGAGAGCGATCCGACGAAGACGACGACGGCGACATGCATCGTGTCAGTACCGAATCCAGGAAGATCCAGTCAAAACCGCTGATAATCCGGGGACACATGCGCGCCACGAGGATTCATGCGCAAGAGCAGGGAAACCTCAGCGACGCCCGCGGTAGTCGATGCGGCTTTGGCCGGACTGGACTTTCACCAGCTGGACTCTTTCGAGAGGTTTCATCTGTTCACGTTAGAATCCTCCTCTCCCAAGCTTAGTTTGGCGCAATATTTCTCCTGTCCGCAGCTCTTATATATTCCTGAGCAGGTTGAGAACCAACTGACCGTTGGAATTTGCCTGCCTGAGAGCGGCAATTCCGGACTGTGCGAGGATCTGGTACTTGGTCATGTTGGCGACTTCCTGGGCGATATTGGCGTCCCTGATCCCGGATTCCGCCGCCTGGGTATTCTGTGACTGGGTCTGCATCACCGCGACCGCGGACCGAAGCCTGTTGATCCCAGCCCCGATGTTGCCTCTCATAGCTGAGACGGCATCAAGAGCATTTTTTATGTACCCGAGACCGGTAGAGGCATTCACCGCAATATCGAGATGTACGTTAACCAGATCTGTGTTATAGGCACCGTTAATGTCATCGACACTGGTAGTGCCGGTCGTTGTGATGTAGCCTACGCTTATCGAAATCGAAGCGGTATTTGCGAGATCACCCACGAAGACACGCACCGCTCCAGCGAATCCGCTGCCCAAATTGAAGATCAAGGTCCCGTTAAAGTTCGTCTGAGTGGCAATGCGGGCAATCTCTCCTTCTATTGCTCTGAATTCGTTGTCAAGCGCTGCTCTTCCGGTCGAATCCGTAGTTGAAGTGGCAGCTTCTTCCGCCAGTGTCACTCCTTGGGTTCAAATCCCACGCAGACCTCACCCACTGGCTGAAAACGAACGCCTCATAGCATTCGATCGTGCTTTGGCTGATCCTTCCACTGAATCAACGATTCGTGGCCTGCGTCTGAAAGCATCAACGTCGTCGCCTGTGCAGACACACTCGACCCGCACTGCTAGCGCGTGACTATTTCGAAGGGGATGGCCGGCAGAGTGCCCAGCGGGACGCGCTGCCTGTTCGCCTGCGGTCTTCCACTCGCGGCAGGCGGCCGTCTCTCTGCAGAGACATTGATTATCAGGTTTCCCTTCAGGCCGGGTTTGACTTTTGCCGCATCGCTTCGCAGTACGACCTCCATGCCTTCCTGAACCGGCGATGCGTCCCGCAACTCGATTCCCTCCGGCGGATTGCTCAATTCGAACTGGACCTTGTCCAATGGACTGTTTTGGGGCATTTGAAATTGAACTTGAATGCGGACCGCTCCGCCGGCGGGGACTTTCACGGGTTGTTCGCCGAGTATCTTGGGCGGAGCCCTGAACACACCGCGTCTCGGTACCGCAACCCTCAGGTCCTTTGCAGGAACGAGATGATGGTAGGCGAAAGCCTGCATCATGTCCTCTGCCGGCACTGCCAGCCGGGCGATCTCTTGTCCCAGGGTCTGCGCGCGGCCTTCCAAGCTCAGGCTCATTGGTTCCCGCAGGGGCTGCAGCGGGGCCGTCAGCGTGAGCCGCACCTGGTCTTGACCGGCCGGCAGCAGGCCGCCGCTCAGGGTAAATCCGCTCGGGGCGCCTTTCAGAGCCAGCGCAATGTCACCGGAAAAACCATCCTTGCGCAACGCATAGACGGTGAGAGGAACGCTCATGCCACCGGCGACGTTGATGCTGGACGGCGCAACCCTCAGATCGAAATCGGGCCGAGGCGGGCCGATGCGCAAGCGGTAGGCGTACTCCAGGCCTCCCTTTTGCTGGGCGTCGCCCAGGTAAAGGTAGTAAGGTCCCTTCGCGGGCAGAGTGGCAGTTAACAGGGAATCCGCGTGGTGCGTGTTCAATCCCGATCCCTTGTCTTCATGATCATCGTTGAACGCCAGCTGCCTGCCTTTGGCATCGGTAAGCCGGAGCACGGAATCCAGTGGGGAATCGAGTCGGCGCGCATAGACTTCCGCGATGATCTGGTCGCCGGCACGTCCGTCGAATCGAAACACGTCCCAGTCACCGGGCCGGTCAATGCGCCCGTTGATGATGGTTGAAAGCTTAACCCGCTGTGCGCTTTTTGACGCATTGTTCGGTTCTTTTTCAAAGCCTTCCGGCAGCGTGTCCACCGCAAAGGGCACGTGGTTGGATACGAACGCATCCTTGCGCACGGAAATCGGATAGATACCCGGCTCTTTGTCTTTGACATCCGTTGTCAGCTTGTCCACTGGGAGGTTCCAGCCCCTAAGTGTGACGGTGGTTTTAGGGCCGGCCTGGCCCCCCAGTGGGAAGATGCTTGTCACAAATGGCAGCTCGCCCACGGTAATGCGATAAACGAAGTCCTCGCGGCCACGGTAGAGGGCATCCTTGATCTCGATCACATACTCGCCATCTTTGGGGATCTGGTAATGGAGAACCGGATCAGGATTGAAACGGTAGTCGTCGTCATACACCAGTTCCTTCCCCTCGGCATCGTAAAGCGCCAACGTAGCCTGAAACCAGCCGGGAACGGCGTCGGCCAGATATGGACTCAGTTCGCGCGCGCTAACGGCGATGACTAGCTGCTGATCCTGGCTCGCGTGGAATCGGTATCGATCCACATCGCCGGGGGTAAATGGCTGGCCCGGGCGCGCGGGGACCTGAGGCCGAGCTAGACCGGGTTTGATCCGCCCGTTCACGGTGGCCGGGAGCGTGATGGTCATATCAGTAGCAGCCTGGCTGATTTGCGGTTGATTAGTGCCCGGTTGAATGCTAACGCTGATCGACTCCTTCTCGCTGAATTCAGGTAGTTGGCCGACGCAGAAGACGAGCGGATTCGACAACCCTTGCGGCGTTCCCAACCTTAACTCATGCTTGCCGGGCTCCGCGTCAGGAGCCATCGTGATCTGGAGCGTGACGGTTTCGGCAAGGACGGGACTGATGTTCCTATTACTGTTAAAGATGAGGAGCTTCACCCTGATATCGGAGATTTCCTTCTGAACCACAGCGTCCATCGGCTGTTTCTGCAGCTCCTGCAGCCTGTCTCTCAACTGCATGGCCTGCATCGCCGTCATCGGCCTGGTGTACTCGATCATCGTGGCTTGAATGCCGCTGCCAGAGGCATATACGCCCGTCACTCCGGTTAGGAACTGCCCGCCGACCTTGACCTGGAACGTTGTGCCCTGCTGACCGCCGGCAGGATAGATATAAGCGATGTGCGGGGGATTCAGCTGCGCTCGCACTTCTGGGACGAGCGCCAGAAAAGTCGCCAGCCACAGAGTTACGAGCCATCGGGATGGGTTCATAGGGTGCATCGCTGCTTCGAAAAAAAAGCCGCCACGAATTTCACTAATGATCATCTCACATGATTTCTTTCAGGCGTCCGCCCATGGTCACGCCGTTCGCGGCGGTGGGCGTTACACGCACGTCGAGGCCCTGGGGATTGGGGAGCTTTCCGTCGGGGTCGATGCCGAGCAGTTCATATAGACTGCTGATGAGATCGCACGGATACACGGGGCGTTCCTCTACCTCTTCCCCTTTTGTATCCGATGCGCCGACCACGCGGCCGCCCTTGAATCCGCCGCCGGCGACGACGGCGGAGAAGACGTTACCCCAATGACCTCGCCCGCCGTTCCAGGGCGCTTCCCACTGGATCTTCGGCGTTCTGCCGAATTCACCGCTCCACCAGATGATAGTGCTATTCAGCAATCCGCGGTCCGACAAATCCTGGAGCAGGGTCGCCATACCTTTGTCCATCTGCGGCAATCTCTGACGCATGATCTGAAAATGCTGCCTGTGCGTATCCCAACCTTGATAGTTGATGGTGATGTAAGGGATGCCGCGCTCGACCAACCGCCGCGCCGCCAGGCAGGATTGCCCGAACGTGTTTCGGCCATAGCGCTCTCTCAACTCGTCTTTCTCCTGCGAAAGGTCGAACACCTTGCCCGCATCGCCGAGGATCAACCCATACGCCTCTTCCTCGGCCTGATCCAAATCCTTCAATGACGCATTGTCTCTCATGGCCTTCTCCAGCGTGTTCAGCCTATGCAGCAATTCCCGCCGGTCCTGCTGACGCTGGTCGGAGATTCCCTGAGCGACGACGCCTTCCACGGCGAACCGGGCCTGCGCCGGATCACCGCCTGTGACGAATGGCCTGTAGCGCACCCCCAGAAACCCAGCCTCGTCAAAGCGCCCCTGCGGCTGAGTCAACACGATGTAAGGCGGAATCAATCCGCTGTATCCCACGTTATAGCCCTTGAACAGCGAGACCACGGCGCCGACGCACGGATAAACCAGCCGTTCGCCGGGCTTCCGGCCGGTCTGAACCGTGTAGGACGCCGTTTCATGAGCGTTAATGCCGTGCGTCATGCTGCGGATGATCGAATACTTGTCGGCCTGCTGCGCGAGCAGGGGAAGAAGTTCGCCGATCAGGATCCCATCCACCTTGGTAGGGATCGGCTTGTTCAGCGGACCGCAGTAGTCGTAGCCCGCGGTCGGCTTCGGATCGAAGGTGTCCAAGTGCGACGGGCCGCCCCACATCCAGATTTGGATGACTGACTTGGCTTTGGCCGATTGTGCGGCGGACAGGGCACGAAGACCCGAGCCGCCGGCCAACAGCAATCCAGCCGCTCCAAAAAGGCCGCGGCGCACCGCCTCGCGCCTGGACATGGGCATGCCGCTCATGTTTTGTTCTGCGCTCATTTTTTCACCTTCACTCTCGCTCTCTTGCCAAGTAGGTCCCGGCCGCCGGACGGGACCTGCCTTGGCTCATCCATTCCCGTTCAGTACCGGCAGGAGAGCCGTCGGGTCGCCAGCGCCCCTGAGATCAATGCCGGTAGAGAAACTCCGCGCTATTGATCAGAGCCCAGACGAGATCCACCACGGGCACCCACCTGTTGCTGGTGGTGGCCTGGAAATACGCCCCTACGATCTTCAACTCTTCGTCCGTCGGGAAGCGCGAGAGGATCGTTAGGAAGAGCGAATTTATTGGCTCTCGCGGGTTGCCCGCGGGTTGAACCAGGGATCTGAGCTTGCTGCTCTGCTGAATCTTGAGCTGGATATGACTCGAATTCAACAGATGCAGCCGTTGGTCGGCCGAAGGACGATTGTTACGCTCCGATTCCAGACCCGTGTCGCGCGGCGGACGACCGAACGTTTCGAGGAAGGAACTGGTGATGCTGCCGTCCGCCAGTGCAATCGAGCGCTGGTTTTCTGGGATGAAGGTGAACGGCTCCGGAATGGGGCTGAAATACTGCTCCGTCGTGCCGGTGATCTGGCAGATGGCGTCAATCAGCACCTCTGCATCCAGGCGGCGCAACGGGTAGCACGCGAAATTAGCTGCGCCCTCGGGTCGATCGGTTCTGGGCATGGAGGAAAGCTGATACGCTTGCGAGTTTAGAATCGACCGATAGATATGCTTTAGGTCGTAGCGGGCCGTGACCAACTCCCGCTCCAGATAGGCCAGCAGTTCGGGATTGCTGGCCGGATTGTCCGGCCGAATGTCGTCCGGCTCATGAATAATGCCGCGCCCCAGCAGCCAGGACCAGGCGCGGTTCACGATGTTGCGCGCGAACCAGGGGTTTTTCGGAGCAATGAGCCAATCGGCAAAAACCTGACGCGGATCCCGGTTCGGGGACAGACGAGCCGGCTTTCCATCAGGGAAAACGGCCGCTTGCGATGTGCCGGCAACCTTTCCCCCCGTGGCCTTGCCGAGATCGAATGAGACGATCTCCTCCTTCCATTCCTCTGTGGACTTGTAGGCGATCAACGAGAAAAAGGCCGCCATGCCTGCCGTCCGATCTTTCGGCCACTTTTCTGCCCGCACGCCCATGAAGGTCAATGCCACGGCTTGCGCGATGGCCTGCGGTTCTCTGCTTTGGACGGCACGGTAGAAGTTGACTTGAGGCACACGGAAATTGCTGCCGCTCGCCGTGAGCATCTCCCGGACGAACCGGTCATAGGGCAGGTTCTCCTTGAAGCAAGTCCGAATCCAGCGACGGTACGCCTGTACCGCATTGGGCCACAAATTGATGGGGAACTCCGACTTGACTCGCAGCAGATCGCTCCATTTCATTGCCCAGTAATCTGCAAACTCGTCGCGTTCCAGCAGACGATCGATCAGGATGCTGCGTTTGTTCGGATCCTGGTCCAGCAGGAATGTTCTCGCCTCCTGCGCCGTGGGCAATGTGCCGATCACATCCAGATATGCGCGGCGGACAAACACGGCATCCGAGCAGAGATTGGCAGGCTGAATGCCCAGCCGCTTCAGCCTGCCAAAAACCAGTTCGTCGATTTTGCTTTGAGGCCTCAGAGCGGCAGGGCTTTCAAAAGGGCTCAGCATCGCCTGGGGCGCTGCTGTTCCGATCGTGGCCGCCAGGATCACGATCGCCGAAATCAATAACTTCTTCATCATGTGGCCCGTGTTCCGGATTCAATCATCCGGGAGTAGATGGCAAGCATCCTCTTGGCGCCGTTTTCCCATGAACAGATCTCCAAGACACGGGGGGATGGCTGTTCGAGAGAACGCCTGTGGACCGTGTCAGAGAGCAAAGACTTGATAGGCGCTTCGAATTCCTCGACCTTATCCACGGCCACCAACGCCGGAATGCTGTGATTGAGGAACCCTCTTGCTCCTTCCGCAGTAGAAATGCACACCCGACCGGCCGCAATCGATTCTGCAATCTTAAGGCAGCTTCCGCGTATACCGCGCAAGGGATTGATCGTAATTGCGCACTGGTCCAGCACTGGTCGCGGCTGCTCGATATGGTCCAGTACGGTGACTCCCTGCTGGTCAAAGCAGGCCATTTGAGACGCAGTCTTCGCAGCACCGTTGCCGCCCAGCACCCACAGGTGAAGGTTTGGAATGGACTGCAATAGATGCGGATACACCGCCTCCAGGAAGTGCTGGATACCTTGCAGGTTGGGAAGATAACGGAAAGGTCCCATGAACAGAATGGGACCTGACTCCGGAGAGGGGCAGTATGGGATCGCGTGAACGTTGGCGCCGTTGGGTACGACGTAGACGGCGGGGTGATTGAGCAGTTGAGCATCCTCTTCGGAGCAGGTGATAATCGCGTCGAACTTACTGATCAGTGCCAACTCGTAACGGTCTTCGCACGACACAGCCTCCGCCTTCTTTGAAATCCAGACCTCGTGCAGCGTCAGCAACCAGGGAATAGAGCCGTGTCTGACGTCGATGAGCTTTGCCAGTTCCATGAATTCGACCTGAACCAGCGCCGGAGCACAGCATGCGACGAGCATTTGCAGCACTGCTTTAAGATCAGAATGTGAATGGCTCTTGATCCTCTGTATTCGCCCAACCGCAGTATCACCCGTCCGTCCGGATATCAGGTGGACGGACGCAAGTCGTCCGAAATACTTCAAACTGAGTTCCGAATACCTGTCTGCCTCATCACTGAGGAGTACCACATTGTAGTGGTTCGAAATGGCGACGATGAGGTTGTGCAGACGTACCGCGCCACCATGGGAAGGAGGGTATATGGCGTAAGGTGTGGCAATAAGGATGGTCGGTTTCTCCGCCGCTGCCGACCAGGGCTTCATGTAATACTTCCGCCACGTGTACTGCAGCGGTATTTTCCGAAATGGGTATGTCCAATACCTCAACCTGGACCAAAGAATCCCCGCCACGCCGGAGGGTGTCATCACTTCGCGGAATGAGGCTCCGTCCAGCCGGTATAGGCGTCTGAAGAGCTGAGGCTGAAAGGCCGGTGCAAGCACGCGATTCCTCAGCTCGTACTTGACCATGTTTCTGCGGAAAATCCGCTCGATCTCACTTTCTGAGAAGAAAAGGCGATTCGTTGCCCGGTGATGATGCCAAACGCGCGACTTGGGGCAGAACAGAGATTCAAAGCCGCATCTCCACGCCACGGTGCCCCATTCCACATCCTCCCAGTAAAAGGGGTTATAAATGTCAGCGATTGCGGCTATGCGCTTCAGTAAAGCTCTCTGGAACAGGGACGCCCCCCCTCCCGCATAAAATGTGCCGCGAACCAGTTCATCCTCGGGGGGCGCATCGAAGATTTCGGGCATTCCGCCTGATTCTCGAAATCTCGTCCATCCGGTTTCTTCTCTTCGTCTGGCAGGATCCTTGAAAGAGATCTGCGATGCGATTGCGAAAACATGCGGGGCTCGCCAAGGGACTAGCTCAGAAATTGCATGGGGATCAACAGTCATGTCGCTGTTTAGCAGATAGACCCAGTCATAACGCGCGACCTGTAATCCCTCGCGGACCGCTCCACTGAACCAGAGGGGATTCTCAAAAAACACCCACCGCACCGATCGATAGTTGCTGCAGAGCTGTTCATAAAGAGCCCGGGACGAACCGTTGACGACAACGACCACTTCCACCGGTTCTGTAATTTCTCGAGAGGCCTGCATAACGCTCTCGAGGCATTCTTCCAGCAAGGCGGGATTTGCCCGCTCGGGAATAATGACTGAAATTCCAGATCCGGAGGTGCCATGAGGCAACCAAGCGCGCTCGGAGATCAGTCTCGACAGGACGGGACCGATTGCGTCGATAATCATCAGCATCCACTGGAGGAGAACAACACGCGCTAGGCGGATATACTGATGCAACTCCTTCTCCTCTCTTTATTGCCGAACGTCGATCCGCTCCAGGGCAAAGCCTAGATCTCGTTGATCGGCATTGATGCCCCATGATGCCGGCCGGAAGGTGTATTCGGTGAGGAACTCGAAATTGAGGGTAGCCGCTCCGGTGTTCAACGGGAAGGTTCTGTCGAAGCTAAACTCACTTTCACTGTCATTGGTAATGCTGCCGACGGGGAGCTTGTTGCAGGCGATCTGCAGCGTGTTGGTTTTTCCTTTAGGAGCGCGCGGCAATATGCCGACGATCCTGACTCGTTTGCCTTGCCCAAGTGCCCTCAGCGCGAGCAGACTCTCGCGTTTACTCCAAATCACCGTCTCGCGATCCGCCAAATACCACCCGCGGAGCAATTGAGGGTTCTTGCCGTCTGCCGCGCCGATCGCTGATTTCCAACGCATGGGCAAATACGCAATCTTCCATACACAATTACGACACTCGGGAATCTCGGCTGTCACATATTTCCTGCGGAATTCGCGGTAAGGCTCGTTTTGCCAGATTTCCTGCAATCTCTGGTTCCGCAGGTTGCCTAGCGGCACCTCATCGTGAACTTCGCAGACGACGACGTTCCCGTTCGCCAGGATGTGTACGCTTTCAAAAGGGCTTTGATCGCAAGTGTGGATGCGTGCTTTTGGAGGCAGCGGCGGCGCAAAGTAAGCCGGTGCGTGTCCCAACTGCGGATCGGGATCAATATCGGGGTTCAGTACCGTGATTGGAACACCAGGGGCAGCCGTACGAGCCGACGCAACAGCGTTCCGCAGATCGTCTTTAAACGACGCCTGCAGTCTGTTTGCGGAAAGCTCCCTGGAAAAGTCACGCGGAAGGGGATGGCGTCCGATGACCGGATGGATAAAAACCTCGGCAGCTCCGACCTGCTCAGCGTAACGTGCGACGTCAGCGAGTTGTCCCAGATTTTCATGTATTGCCACGAAGCAGAAGTCCAGCCTGGGTTTTTCAACTCCAAGCCTGCTCTTGATCCTGAAGAAGTCATCGATGCGTTCCTCAAGGAGCTCGAGCCTGCCGAACCGGTAAATCTCTTTATATTGCTGCGAATCCATCGTATGCAGCGAGACCGCCAGGCGATCCAGCCCAGTGGCTACAAGCGCCTCAAGCATTTTTTTGGAAATTGATGAGAATGCCGTCACGAGTTCCGTACTGGCACCTGTAGAGTTGGCGAGTTCGACGGCCTCGAGGAGTTGCGGGTAGTAAATTGATTCACCGGAATAATTCAGGCCGATAAACTCAGGAGAGTCAAGCTCGCCAATCAGTGCCCGGTAGAGTTCGAAATCCAAATGCTGGCCGCGACCGAAGCGTGTTTTGCGCGTGCAGAACACGCAATCAAATAAGCATGTGGATGTGAGTTCTATCCAGAGCACTTTAGGTACTGGACACGTTATGTACTCTGGATCCACATTGAATTCGGGCGGCGAGTCTTCCTGCCGGTTCTTGGGTGACCTTCGAAACAGATTCGAAACCGACCACATAGAAAACGCCCCTTTACAGGCACCGCAACTGATGCATTCGCAATGCCGACTGCAGGGCATCGGCTGTATCGAGCAATTCATCGTAAACCATTTTTCCCCGCCCGCCGCAGAAGAAATAATCGCCGCTGATCGGGTTTCTTCGGCAACTGGCAGCAGTAACGATGTTCTTAGTAATTTGAGCCGCATGCTATAAGGGAGCATGCCGGCCAAGACCTGGATTCCATCTCAATCACCAGTGGATGCATCCAATCCGTCTGTTTCCCCCTTTGAATCAGGCGGAAGCCGGAACCTGGCGCTGATTCAAAACATACAAAACTGGCTACTCAGCTCGCATGTTCAGTTGACCGATGGGCCTCATCGGGGTGGCGTTGCAGGGTGGCTGAACGAGAAGGGCTCACCGGAGTTTCTGTATCCCGAACTCATGGGGTACTATCTGACGTGGTTGACTTTTCTTTCAGTTGTCTCCCACCGCAATGAGACAATATTCTCACATTCCAGAAATGCGCTTCGGTGGATCTCGGATCAATTCGCCGACGGCCATGTTCCTCTGACACGACTGTACCTTCAGAGCAGCGGTGAGGATTGGCGTAACAGCGTCATCTTCTCCTTCGATACGGCAATGCTCTCACGTGGGGTTGCCCTTGCCCCGTGCCTCGACGGCGATAGAGGCAGGGAAGATACACTAGCTCGGATCCTGAACTGTCTTGCCTATTTCATCGGCAGCAACGGATTCATTCAACCCTACCTAAGAGCACAATCGGGGCCCTCTCTTGCGTTACCTGACCGGTGGTCGTTGGCTATAGGCCCCCACCAGCTGAAGATTGCGGCTGCCGTTTTTTCGTTGCCGCCTAACGTGGTATCACAAGACTTGGCTGCCGCAGCCGACAGGCTTTATTGGCATTGGCGCGAGCGCCTCCTATCCATGCAGCTAAGTGGAGACACACATCCGATACTGTATTATCTAGAGGGACTTCTGCTCGCAGGCGCATACGAAATCGATGAAGAAGCATGGTTACTGGCTGCCCGGGTTTATACCAAGCTAATGGAAGCACAATCGCCCGAGGGAGGTCTGGCGCCGCGGCTGAACGACACCGGCACCCCTCTTCGTTCGGATGTTCTGGCACAAGCCCTCAGGATCGGCTGCATATTGAGAAGCAGGGGCTGCCTCAGTCATCGGTGGGAGGAGAAATTGGCAACGCTCGCAATAACCCTGGAGCTTTTTGTGCAGGATGACGGATCCGTGCAATTTTGCCGCCATGGTAGAGAGAGGCACCGGAACACATGTTCGGCGATTTTTTCACACCAGGCGCTTTGTTTTTTCGAAACTCTCTCCGCCGGCCAAACCATACCGGACAGCTGGGTGAAATTACTAATCTAGGCTTGCCTGCGAAGTGAAAAAGAAAGCTCATGAGGCGATGAAGTCTCATTCTACTTCGGTTTCCCAGCAAATCCTCGAGCATATCGACCTCTGGACAGCCTCGCATCCGAAAATCCTTTGGATAGAGTTGACGTCAAAGTGCCCATTTCAGTGTCTCTTTTGCATGCGCAAGGAATCGCGTCATCCGGGTGAACACATGGATTTCGGACTGCTGCAAAGGATACTTGAACAGCTGCGGTCACCTGAAATCATCCGGCTGAACAATGCCGGCGAATCCATTCATTACCCGCATTTGATCGATGCCATACGAATGAGCAAACGAACAGGTGCGCGAATTGAGTTGGTCACCACCCTGGCTTCCGCCCCCCTGGAGCTGTTGCCGGAATTGATGCATAGTGGCCTGGACCAGTTGACGGTCTCTTTGCACGCGATCGATCCCGTTCAATACCAACGCATTTATGGATTTGCGTCTTTCGATGCCTTGGATCAGAGGCTGAGACGGCTTTTGCAGCAAAGAGCGGAGGAGCAATCTTCTACCCCCGGCATCAACATTTCATTTGTTGCCACCAAAGAGAATCTGCAAGCCCTTCCCCAGGTATCTCACTATGCTCAGGAGTTGGGAATTGATGAGATTCAAGTGCACCGGGTCATTTGGCGGGATCCTGCCAAGCAGCTCTTTACCTACGAGCTTCACTCCAATCGTCTGACGCCGGCGTTTCGCCAGGAGTTGGAGGAGACAGTGGAAAGAACCCGTTGTTTGTTTCCAGGCCTTGCTTTGGTTTACGCCAACAATGCGCTGGATGCGGCAATCGCACCAGGCGAGCAACCTGCTTTTTTTTCACAGGATCTTCCATCAGGATGCTGCATTGCAGATTGCATAGAAAATCCGTGGGAGACTGTCAATATCTATTCGAACGGCGACATTCTCGCCTGTGGCTGCCGCTCGTCGCAGCAAGCTCTGGGCAATCTAAATAGTCAATCCCTGACCGAGGTCTGGTGGGGTAGCTCTTTTCGGCATTTTCGAGCTGAATATTTCCTGGGGCAGGATCAGAACTGCTGCCAATGTCCGTGGAAGAAGATATTCGTTCCCACCACGTTTCATGCGGAGCTGCCACATTCTGGCGGCTGGTCATGGCAGCTTATGCGAGGCTGGTATCATGAGGAGAAGTCCCCTGCCATTTGGAGCAAGCCCGAAGCTGCTGCAATGCTTGCCTCCAATGGAACTTTCTTGCGCCCGAAGATTTCATTGACCGGATTCCTGCCTAATCCCACGCGCGCAACGCCCAATCGATTGGAGGTTTTTTGCAATGGGATCCCAGCTGGTAGTGTGGTCAACCACAATCATCGTATGCTTGAGTTTGCGATGACTATTCCGGTGCCTTCCGGCACGGATCCTCCCTACTGCCTGCAGTTCAAAACAGAGAAATGCTATTGCCCCAATCAACATGAAGATTCGCCGGATATCCGTAGACTGGGCTTTGCCTTGTGCAGATTGGCAGTTGTGGGGGAAAAGAGGAGCCGAGCCTATCGCCTTTGGGCAGGACTATTCGCTAAATGACAAACATCCCTCACCCTGTCTGGCTGTTCCACGTGCGCGCGGGTCCCGGGCCAACCTTGGTCTGAACTTGGGCAGGAGGCCCCCGGTTGGCAGCCGGGACCCACTCAGGCCGGCGCTCGCGTGATTTCTTTTTCATGGCCTACTTCACGGGAATGTCGAATATCGTGGCGCTTACCGGCGCGGCTGCGCTACAGCCTTCCAGGGCGAAGGAACGTAAACCCGGTCGCGCCGGGTCTCACTGACAGCGGAATAGAACTTTCGGTCTTCGAGCATCTCGGCCCAGATGCCCCGTAGATGCTGCGCCCCAGGTGCTCGATGAACTGGCCGTATATGAGGTCCGGCATCGGCTCGCGGGTCTTCGCGCCACGGTTGCCCCGGACGCTGCGAGATCCCAGCATGGCGGCGACGATCACACTGTCTTGGCCTTCGGTGTCGAAGGTGGTTTCCACCTTAGTCCAATCCTGGGTGCCGTTGATTCTCTGTCCAGGCGAGGTCACTTTGACGCCGCGCAGCTCAAACGTGGCGCTCCGGCCGCTTGCGGCTGTATGGCGAAACTTCTGAGTTTCATTTTTGATCTTCCGGAGGTTGCAGCCCGATATGCGTAGGCTGGTCGCGGTCGCAGGTAAGCCAGCCATCCTTGTATTCCAGCTCCACCACCTGGATGGAGCTGCGGCGTTGTTCAAAACCGTCCTTTTTCTCGTCGCTGCCCCGGCGTCCGGGATGCGTGAAATAGAAAAGAAATGCGCGGCCACCGCTCACGACCACGTCGGGATGACCACCCTTCACCTGGTCGTCGACCCCCATGCCAGGAGCCTCGAGGAGATTGCCCGTCTGCGCGTTCCAGGTGAGTGCATCGTCCGAGCGATAGACGCCGAGACCCTTCCAGACATCCACTACCATCCAGTAATGGCCCTGCCAGCGAAACACCTTTGGGCCCTCGCCGGGCCGTTCTCCCACTCCAGTGACCTTGCCTCGGTCTTCCCAATGATAAAGGTCGTGACTGTCGGCATAGTAGATCGATTTTCGGTCCCGCTCGTTGTTGTACCACAGGCGCCAGGTGCCGTCGGGCAAGCGATATGCACAGGCATCAATCACGCGGTCGGACGAGAGCTTCAGCGTGGATTCGTATTTCCAGGTGAGCAGGTCGGCACTCGTCAAATGGAGGATGTCACGCGGATGATTCCAGTCGGCGAAGACGCCTGGGACGAACGTAAGGTACATGTGGTAGGTGCTTTCGTGATAGACCACCTCCGGCGCCCAATAGGTAAGCTCGCCCTCGCCGTATTTGATGTCTGCGGTGCCGCGATAGCTCCACGTCGCGGCGTTATCCGACGACTGCGCAATGCCGATGCGCGTGCCATGCACCCAGACAACGCCCGACGTCTCCGCCACAGGCATTTTTGCCCGGCGACTCGTATAGAACATGAACCACTTCTTTTCCGAGCGATTCCATATGATCGTGGGATCGGCCGCTCCGTCATACACCGGATCGCGAAACAGCGGCTTCGCCGCGATCTTGCCGGAGACGCGCAGCCGCTCGTCGGAGAGCTTGTTGTGGGGTACAGCCGCGGTTTGCGGAAATGGAGCGGCACCCGTTGAAGCCGCTGGCACCGCTCCCGTGCCCAAGGTGGCAGCCGGATCAGTGTTTGGCTGGGCATTCTGTGCACTCCCACTGGCTGCCAAGAAGAGAATCACCAGGCCCGGCAGGGCCGGATCAATACGGAAATGCTTCATGCGAATCGTTCCTCCAATGACAGGGGAGAGCGACTAAGTGGATTATCAAGGTTTGGCGGCGGGTGGGCCGCTTTGCGTAGCCACCACAAGGGAGAGCGCAAAACTTGCGATCATTCCGATGAGACAAGCCAGCACAAGCACCGGCGCGTATGTGAGGGGACGTAGCTTTTTTAACATGATCATCTCCATCCGTCTCGTTGGAAATACTTAATTCGTACTGCGGCGCAACCGCAACGCAAAAACTGGACACGGATGGACGCAGATCAACACTGATCGGTCTGTGCGAATCCGTGTCATCCGTGTCCCATAAGCTATTGCCTGTCTTGATAGACAACGAGTGCCGCCACATCATAAACCTCCTTCAGACCACGACATATCTAACATTTCCTTTGCCTTCCATGTGAGCCCGGAGTTATAAGCCAGAGCGGGTAAATCATTTATATCGGGCAGGGTTCAAACGAGGTGAGAAGCGATGCCATCCAAATCGAAGAGCGCAGTGTGCGTCCAGAGGTTTTGTTTATTCTGCCTGCTGTTAATCGCCCTGTGTGCGACACCGGCCCGTGCGCAGGTTGTTGGAGAGGTCCTGCCGCCGTGGACCCCAGGCGCAATGGACATTCACCAGATCAGCACAGGCCGAGGCAATTCGGCCCTCTTCATCTTTCCCGACGGTACTACAATGCTGGTTGACGCTGGCGCCCAGGCGGGCACGAGCGTGCGCTGGGTGGCCCCGCGCCCGGACGATTCACGTACCCCCGGCGAGTGGATCGTCCGCTACGTTCGTCAGATGCTCCGGCACAATTCTTCACCCAGGCTGGATTATGTTTTGCTCACTCATTTCCATTCAGACCACATGGGCCAGGTTTCCGAAAGCGCGAAGCTTTCGAAATCAGGACAGTACAAGCTCACGGGCGTTACGGAGGTCGGCGAGAATATTCCTATCGGAAAGCTGATGGATCGTGGTTGGCCCGATTATCAGTATCCTGCTCCTTTGGAAGATCAGATGGTGAAGAACTACCGGACCTTCGTGAAATGGCAATCCGAGCAGAATGGCATGCACGTAGAGCGCTTCAAGCCCGGAAGGGACGACCAGATCCTTCTCCTGCGCGCCCCCAGACAATACCTGAATTTCGACGCACGCAATATCATGGCGAATGGAGAGGTATGGACGGGAGTAGGCACAATGACGCGGCAGCACTTTCCGGCGCTTAAGGACGTGCCGCTGGAAGACCGCCCCAGTGAAAACATGTGCAGCGCCGGCCTTCGCCTGAGCTATGGCAAGTTTGACTATTTCACCGGCGGAGACATTCCCGGAATCCCGTATGAAGGGTTTCCGCCATGGCACGATGTCGAAACCCCGGTGGCTCAGGCCGTGGGGCCTGTGGAAGCGTGCCTCTTGAATCACCACGGGTACATCGATTCGCAGAACGCTTTCTTTGTGGGCGCCCTGCGGCCAAGGGTGTGGATTCTGAATGTCTGGGAATCCGCCCACCCTACTGCCCGGGTTTACGGCCGACTCCAGTCGACACGCATCTATCCTGGCCCACGAGATATATTCGCCACCAATATGCACGACGCCAACCGCCTCGTGGTGGTAGGGTTGGACAAGCTCGCGAGCGCTCGTGGCCACATTGTGATTCGTGTTGCTCCAGGGGGAGATACTTACAGGGTTGTGATCCTGGACGATTCTGCTGAAAGCTACAGGGTGACTGCGGTTCACGGACCCTACGAATCGCGGTAAAGAGGCTGCCACCAATTTCACGAATTGCACGAACCTGAGTTGTTGGCTGCATTTTCGTGCAATTCGTGAGATTGGTGGCTGTTGTTGCTTCGTGTGATTCGTAAAATTCGTAGCTGCTTTGGGTGCTTTACATAAGGAGATCGGACATGTCTATTTCGCACGGATCGGCTCTTGCCCTGATTCTCTATATCGCCTCTTCGGCCTCGTTAGCCGCGGGCCAGTCGGATGCCCGTTTCACCCGGGCGCAGGAAAACGGAAAGCGTTTCGAGGAGGCGGTGGCCGCATCACAACGCGTGCTCCGGGCCTGGCTCACTCACGCGGATCCTAAAACCCTGCTGTTGCCGGACCGCATCCCCGGCAGAGCGCAAGGCCTGAAGCCCGGCGACACCAGACGCCTCTATACGCCGCATAATTCGGGTGCGGACCTCTATCCCTACCTGATCCTGACGGCAAACCTCACCGACCCCGATCTCTATCACGGCCGCTTGCTGGAGATGCTGCGCAACGAAGTGCGTTTCACCACGACTGGGAATTCGATCCCGGCCAACCTCGAGATGAGCACAGGAGAACTCGGACCCCCCAGCTTGTTCGGTGCCGGTGAGTACGCTAAGGACGGCCTGCTCTCGGTGACAGAGTATCTTGGCCGCACACCTTGGTTCTATCGCATGGTCGATATGACGGCCGATGCAATGATTCAGGCGCCGGTGAATTCGCGCTTCGGCAAATTGCCGGCTTCCGACGCCGAATTGAACGGCGATTTTCTTCAGACGCTCGTGCGGCTGTCGGCTATGACTGGCGACAAGCGCTTCATCGAATGGGCCCGCCGCATCGGCGATGCCTACATCGAGGAAGTGCTGCCGGGCAACCACGGCGTCCCGAGCGGCAAGTGGGACTTCGACGCGCACACAGGCGACGGCCGGCTTCGCCTGCGCGATCACGGCAACGAAACCGTGGTCGGCCTGGTGCTCCTTTACGCGCTCGAAAACGATTGGCAGACGCCGCGCGCAGAAAAGTATCGTCCTGCGATCACGAAGATGCTTGACCGGATCCTTGCGTCGGCGAACTCGGACGGGATGCTCTACAACGAAATCGACGCCGCCACGCTGCAGCCAGTGAACAGTGGGCTCTCCGACAACTGGGGCTATGTGTACGGAGCGGTCTATGCGTTCTATCAGTGCACAGGAGAGATGAAGTACCGCGATGCTGTGCGCAAGGTCTTAGTGAATCTGCCGAAGTACCGTAACTATGTCTGGGAGCCGAATGCGAAACTGCCGCTTGGATCCTTTGACGGCTATGCCGACTCGCTCGAAGGCGCCATCTACCTGGTGAACCGCGAGCCTGTATCCGAGGCGCTCGGCTGGATTGAGTCCGAGATCAAGGTGATGATCGCCATGCAACAGCCCGACGGTCATATTGAAAACTGGTACGGGGAGGGGAACTTCAACCGAACGGCGTTGCTCTATGCGTTGATGAAGAGCCAGGGCGTCCGGCCGGAGCACTGGAAACCCGGCATGCGGGTCGGTGCGGTGCGTGAGGGAGAACGGCTCTACCTGAGCATGGAGGCGCCAGGGGAGACGAAAATCCAGCTGGACTATGCGCGCCACAGGCGGGTACTGAATTTCAACAAAAACTACGTGCGGCTGAATGAGTTTCCTGAATGGTATACGGTGGACGAAAACACGCTTTATCGTGTGCGGAACGCAGCGGGCGGCTCGGAACGGGTACTCCTGGGCTCGGAATTGATCGCGGGCGTGACGCTCGCACCCGGCTACTGGATCGTGGAGCCGCTTGGAGCGGCTGCGCGGTGATCGGCCGTGCTTCTGATATGCCATTAAAAGGAGACATTCTTAATGTCCCTCACACAGATTCAGCCCTACGGATCCTGGAAATCGCCAATCACGGCAGATTTGATTGTATCTGGCTCGGTGGGCCTGAGCGAGATCCAACTTGATGGAGAGGAGATTTACTGGCTGGAGATGCGCCCGACCGAAGGCGGCAGGTCCGTGATCGTCCGGCGCAGGCGGGATGGAGGTCTGGAGGACTGTCTTCCCGGAGGATTCAGCGCCCGGACGCAGGTTCACGAGTATGGAGGCGGATCCTATTGCGTCGCCGACGGAATCCTTTATTTCTCGAACTTCGACGACCAGCGGGTCTACCTGCTCCAGCCCGGGCGTTCGCCTGAGCCGATTACCCCCGTAGGTTCCCTTCGATATGCCGATCTAACGTGGGACGTCAGGCATCGGCGCATTCTCTGCATTCGCGAGGACCATTCCGGCGGTAACGAGCCCTGTAACACCGTCGTCGCTATCCGACCCGAAATCGGTGGTGCAGGCGATGTCCTGGCCTATGGCCGTGACTTCTATGCGTCGCCGCGCATCAGCCCTGACGGCTCATCGCTCGCGTACCTGGCTTGGAGTCACCCCTACATGCCTTGGGATGCCGCCGAACTATGGTTGGTGTCTGTGGGCAATGACGGGCGCCCTGACAAGGCGGATCGCATCGCAGGCGGAGACGGTGAATCGGCCCTTGAGCCGCTCTGGTCTGCCGACGGCAGGCTCTATTTCGTCTCTGATCGGACAGACTGGTGGAACCTGTACTGCCACCATGATGGCACAGTGCGGGCGATTGCCCCACGCGAGGCGGAATTTTGTGCTCCTCCTTGGGTCTTCGGGGCGAAGCACTATGCCTTAAAGTCAGCAGGGCGAATCCTCACCATTTTCACGGAGCGAGGCATGTGGACGCTCGCTGAATGGGATGATCATTCCAACCGCCTCTCCTCCATCCCGCTTCCTTATACGGAGTACGAGTCGATTCAGCGCGATACCGACCAAGCCATTTTCCTTGCGGGAGCGCCGGCTTTGCCCATGTCAGTCGTCCGTCTCGATCTCGCTAGTGGCTGTGTTGAGGTTCTCCGGCCCTCCATCCGCTTTGACGTCGACCCTGCCTATTTGTCCAACCCGGAGCCGATCGAGTTTCCGAGCGAAGGAGGACTTACGGCTCACGGCCTCTTTTATCCGCCAACGAATCCGGACGTCAGCGGGCCAGCTGCCGAAAAGCCGCCGCTGTTGGTCATGATCCACGGCGGACCCACCTCGGCAACCTCGACAGATCTCCGCCTGAGCATCCAGTACTACACCAGCCGCGGCATCGCCGTCCTGGATGTGAACTACGGTGGCAGTTCCGGCTATGGGCGCAAGTATCGCGAGCGCCTCTACGGCCAGTGGGGAGTGGTGGACGTGGATGATTGTTGCGCGGGCGCAGCATTCCTGGCCCGGCAGGGACGAGTGGACGGGAAACGGTTGGCGATCCGCGGCGGGAGCGCCGGCGGCTACACCACCTTGGCCTGTCTTGCGTTTCGGAGGGTCTTCGCCGCGGGTGCGAGCCACTACGGTGTCAGTGATTGTGAAGTGCTGGCCCGGGATACCCACAAGTTTGAATCACATTACCTTGACACCTTGATCGGCCCTTACCCGCAGAGCCGAGCTCTCTATGTCTCCCGTTCGCCCGTTCACCACCTCGAGGGAATGGATCGTCCCGTCATCTTCTTCCAGGGTCTGGATGACAAGGTGGTTCCGCCCAATCAGGCCGAGATGATGCACGAGGCGCTGCGAAAGCGGGGCGTGCCCACCTCCTATATCGCATTCGCAGGGGAACAGCATGGCTTCAGAAAAGCCGAGAACATCAAGCGAGCATTGGAGGGAGAGTTCTATTTCTTCTCACGCGTGTTCGGGTTTTCCCCGGCCGATCCGATCCCGCCCGTGCCCATTGAGAATCTCTGAAATGGGTGGCCGGCGGTCAAGTTGGTATGCCTGGATGGTTCTCAAATTGATGGACGCTCCAGCCAGAGGATTTGTTCCCGCCTGAGATCCTTGTGCACTGTGACTGCCTGCGGTACTGTAATACCCCCGGGAAGCCTCAGCGGTCTCGGGCCATGCAGACTCAATTCCAATTGGCGATTCTTTCATCAAGGCGGAATTCACTTGAACTGGCTCAGTATCTTCGGGATCGCCGTAGGCTTGGCGATGGATGCGTTGGCAGTGGCGATTGCTGCCGGCCTTACTATCCCCCGACTCACCGGGAGACACGTCTTTCGCCTGGCATTTCACTTCGCACTATTTCAGTTTATGATGCCGATCCTCGGGTGGTCGATTGGCAGGACCATTTCAAACTTTATCAGCGCCTATGACCACTGGGCTGCGTTTGGGTTGCTGACGGTTATAGGCGGCAAGATGCTTTGGGAGGCAGCCACCAATCACCAGCCGGAGAAGCGCGGCGACCCGACCCGGGGTTGGATGCTTTTTACGCTGTCTGTCGCCACGAGTATCGACGCGCTGGCGGTTGGCCTGAGCATGGCGTTTCTGCGGGTGACTATCTGGGCCCCAAGCGCCGTGATTGGCCTGGTTACGGCTGTTCTCACGTCGGTAGGAATTTGCTTTGGCAGCCGGATGGGCCGCCGGTTTGGCATGCTGGCTGAAGTCGCTGGCGGAATCGTCTTGATCGGAATCGGCTTGCGAATCCTGGTTTCGCACTTGATTGGCGGATAGGACGCCAAACCAGGCTCTGCGGGCGAGCGGCCGGCCGCGCGGATGGTCCTGCCACGAATTCCACGAAAGAAGCCGATCATCGCGACTTGTTGGGGTGTGTTGCACACTGTGGAGAAATCGCGTTGAAGGCTGCTAAACTCAAAGTCACGACGAGGGAGCTTACAAAATGATCACAAGACGGGACGTATTGAAGACTGCTGCCCTGAGCGCGCTTTCCTATTCCCGCGTGATGGGCGCAAACGACAAAATCGGACTCGGCCTGATCGGTGCAGGCAGCCGCGGCCAGTCTGTCATGGGAACGTTCCAACGCAACTCCGAGGTGGAGGTGCGGGCCGTCTGCGACATTTACGGTGCGCGGACGGAAGATGCGCTTCGCAAGGCTCCCGGCGCGAGATCTTTCGTCCCACATGAAAAGCTGCTCGAACTGAAGGAGATCGATGCCGTCCTGATCGGATCGCCCGATCACTGGCACAAGGACCATGCCGTCGACGCGATGAACGCAGGCAAGGATGTCTATGTTGAGAAACCGCTGTGCCGCACGCTCGAAGAAGCCCCCGTGATGGTCCAGGCCGCCCGGCGGAACAACCGGATCTGCCAGGTGGGAGTTCAGCAGCGCTCCGGGCCCGTCTACATTGAGGCCCGCGACCAGTTCGTAATGTCGGGCCGACTCGGCAGGATTCGGTGGGTGGAGTGCATCTGGAACGACGGACCGCCCCGCCCCTACACGCCGCGCGCCATCGAAAAACCGCCCAACCTCGATTGGTTGCGATTCCTGGGCCCCGTGCGATACCGCGACTGGAATCCGAGAATTTACTTCAACTTCCGCGCGTTTCTGGACTTCAACGGCGGACGCATGACCGACTTCGGACACCATTGGCTGGACGTCGTTCACATGTATCTGGGCGAACGAGCCCCGGACTCGGCCGCCGCTGCGGGCGCTATCTATGACTCTCAGGACGGCAAGGATGCGCCGGACATCCTTTCGGCTCTGTTTGAATATCCGGGATTCGTGGTGTCGTTCCAGTCGGTGATTGTGGGCAACCCCATGCCGTACGGAGTCACGTTTTACGGCGACAGGGGCAAGTTGCACGTCAACCGAAACCGCTATGCATTCACGCCTGCGGAAAAAGGCGCGGAGCCCATCCACAAGGACTTCCCTGGTGACATCACCGCGGACCACGTTCGCAATTTCCTAGACTGCTGCAAGTCGCGCAAGCTGCCCAACGGCGACGTCGCACTAGCGGCCGTTTCAATCCAGCCGCCTCTTTTGGCCGTGAGATCGTATCTGGAGAAGCGTCGCATTCGGTTCGATGCCGAACACAGCCTGATTCTGCCGGGCTCATTGTGAGCGTAGGGTTTAAGCTCAGCGAGGTCGATGGCAAAGCGCGCCGTTCCCCTCAGTGAATGACCACGGGTCCAATCAGGCCTGAAGGAAGTAGCGGCGAGTCTTTCTTGAATGGGTTTCTCGTTGTCCAAGCCACGCGCTGTTGCGGAGGCAACGCCTGATCGCCGATGAGGCGATTGGGCCACAAGTTGGCGACCTCGATCTCGAGAGCGTTCTCGCCCAGGCGCAGTGCCTGAGTAACGTCGACACGATAGGGCGCCCGCCAGACGATTCCCAGATCGCGGCCGTTGAGGCGCACCCGTGCCACTACTTCCACACGGCCGAGGTCGAGGTAGCGGCGTCGGCCGGATCCGTTTCCCGCGGCGGGGATGGTGAAAGCCGTCCTATAGGTCGCAGTGCCGGAAAAGTATTTGACGCCGGCCTCTGCATGTTTGGACAGGTCTATCAGCGCGCTGAGGGCGACTCTCTCCGGCGCACCGCGGCCGGATTGGAACTGCACTTCCCATGGACCTGGGATCTCCGTGCCGGGCTCCAGAGCCGGGAGCAACGGCTCCTCGCGCGGGATGCTTCCGGAAGCAGTCGCCGCGGGGCGGAAGACGACGAAAACAGAACCGCACGGCTCCAGCGAAAGGGGTATGCGTGTCCGGCCGCCACTTTCTTCGGCCACGGTAACCTTGATCATTCGTCCCGTCGCCGGATCCCAAAGCTCCGCTTTCTTGCCTGAGATGCGGAAGGTGCATCGGGTATCCACGGTTGAATCCGACGGACTGGAGACGAAGTAGATGTCCATGCCCCCAGCTCGGCGGTGAGTGTAGCGGAGCTCCTGGTCGGACTCAAAATCCGGGGGCACGCCTAAATCGACCAGCAGACTGGCGACTTGCGTGTAGTCACCATAGAGCTCGGGCAACTCCGTTTTGCCGACTTCACCCAATGGTTGCCTGAACGGAGCGCGCGGTGCGGTAGCTACGAGCAATCCGTGATCGATCCTTCGACGCGCGGGTGTGGCATTCTGCCCCCATATTTCCCGGGCGAGCCGGCGCACTTCGTCGTCGCACTGCGGGTAGCCGACAAGGCTAGGTGATTTCTGAGGAGGTGGTCCGAGAACAACAGCGCCGGCCTCAAGAAGGGACTTCACTTTAGACAGGAGCGCAGGTGTCATCGTCGGAAATTCCGGCAGAACCAGCACGCGATAGGTCATGCCGTCTGGAAAGAAGATCTTCCGGTCCTTCACCTCAGCACGCGCGAGCAGAGTCCCCGGGTCGCAGGCATCGAAATTGTAGCCGCGGCGGTCGGGCATTTCGCTGCTTCCGCGGAGCGCCGATGGCGGCGGGCGGAAAACATGCGGCGCGCCTTCGGGCGTCAGGTAGAGAATGTCCGCCACGGGCAATCCCTGGCGCAATAGAAACTGGCAGCGCGAAAGATACTCGTGCCAGGGACGCGAGAATTCCCACCATGTCTGTGTGCGTTCGTATTGTGTACCGTAAGGGCCCATCGTCATGCCCGGCGTGCGGTCGAGCCAGGGTTGGTGCGCGTAGCGGTGGAAGGCGAGGCGGTTGATCCCGGTGCAGAGCGCCCAGTCGGCCTGGTTCTTCATGCCGGCGGGATGGCGCGTCCAGGAATAGCGCCCCTGACCGGTGAAGGATTCGGCAGCAACGATCGGCCGGCCGTGGGTGTGAGCGACAGAGACGGCTTCGAAGCAACTGAAAGCCGTGTCGAAGGCATCGCCCACGGCCCAGAACTCACACATTGGCACGTCGGCCGCGGCGCCGAGCGCGAGGTCCGCGCACGGATTCATGTCGTAGGGCTCGATCGAGAGGCCGAAGCCATGGCGGTGGGCGAGTTCCCTTAGATGGAGCGCGTGATTCTCAACAACCAGTTCCTGCGCGGCCAGCCGCAAGTCCCAAAGAAACCGTTCAGTGATCTCGACGCTATCCACGATGCGGCCCGTGTATGCGGGCAGGAAAGGGAACGGATCGTAACCGCGGCGGCGTTGGAACTCCGCGCGGAAGTTCTTCGACCAGTTCTGTGCGCCCATTTCCCAGCTGTCGATGTGCAGCATGGTCCAACCGGTTGTCCGTTGCGCCGGACGCGGGCCGAGGTCGTGCAAGAGCGTGCCGATGAAGGCGTCAAAGTGAGCGTCCAGGGCGGCCGTGTCGAACTTGTCGCATTCGAGGCCAAGCCCAGGCAGCGGAGCGGGACGGGTATTGGCGCCATTGCTGGTGCGGCCAAAGCGCAGGATCGTCCACTCGCCGGGCGGAACGTCCCAGATAAGACGGCCGTCTGGCCGGAGCCGGTCGGTGAGGTCGACTACCCGGCCGGGCGCGATCGCCGCATCGAGAAAAACGGCAGGATGCTCTGCCGGTGCCGGCAAGTAGGGTTTGGTGCCCGGCTTCGAGCTGTAAGGATGGCGGAGATAAAGCGCTTTCTCGTCGAGATCTGTTATGACGCCGCCCGCGGTCCTAGGCACCGCGAGCACCGCAACGTCCATGTAAAAGTCCTGCATCACCTTCAACAACTCCACCGGCAGGCCCTTCTCCCCGAAGTAAGGCTTGCGGGGTTGCGGGCGCGGCAGAACCGCGTCGAATTCCGTCGGCCCTGCAACCTCGACCGCGCTGGCGACAAGGTGTTGCATGGACTGTTCCGGTTTCACCCAGGGGCCGCCGCTGCCGGTCCAACCAGGACCGGCGTTGAGCGTTATCTCCAGGCCGAGCCGTTCTGCTTCCTCGACAGCGTGTTTAAAGAGAGCGCGCCATTCTTCGCTCATGAATTTCACCGGCCCGCGTGGGATGCCGACGTCCACCTCCATAAGGATGGCGCCTCCGATGCCGGCACGCTGCATTGCTTTCAAATCGGCGGTGATGCCTTCGCGTGAAAAATTGCCGTCCATGACGAACCAGTAGACCCACGGGCGGGCAGAGGCAGGTGGTTGGCGAAAACCGGCAATCAATTTATCTGTTTTCGCCTCGGCGCGGCTGCACGACACGGCCGTGAGCGGAATCAGGACGACGAGCACTGCAAGAGACGCGGCCACGATTCTTGCCGTTGGCCCAGCGCTACCAGGCTTGACTAACCCGTGGTTCACGTCGGACGCTGCATGCGATCCGCAAAGGATTGACTGCTCCTTCCCGTTACGGCCCGCATGACTCGGCTCGGCGACGCGTGCGGCGGCAGGCTCAACTACAGATGCGACCGATCCCGATCTACATTCCCGCTCTCGATCCTTACGTCCTTCGTGCCGCATATATCTCCCATGGAAATGCCTTATAAGCGTTTCTATTCGGGGGCACAAGGGGAAATCGGAGAGGGGAGGAAGGAAATCGGGGGAGGACTCGGGGCAGGTAGCGAATTGCCGGGCGGAAATGGTTTCTGAGCGGCGGGAAGGGCGGCAATTCGCTGCCTGCCCCGAGTCCTGCGTCTGCCGCTCGAGATTGCGCAGGTGCTCGGGCACACCTCGACCGGACGGGCGCCTGGCCGGCATCCGGATGGCTTACCTGCGACGCTGGGCATCATTGCCGAGATCGGGTGTGGTTTGCCAAAATCCCATACAGGTGTATTGGAACGGCTTCCCGCCGGTTGAGCGGCCGGCGACATCGTGAATCTCCAGCCTTCGGAATAGGTCAACAAAGAAGGGGACGTCCGAGCTGTTCACCTGGTTTTGGCATTTGAAAACCAGGTGAACAGCTCGTGAATAATGGGGACGCCACCCTAATCTCGCTAGGCTTAACTCTGCAAAACTGGGTGGCGTCCCCAATTTCCCACCGAACTCAGATTAAGGCTGGATGAGATGCAGTTGCTTGAAGTAACCGCGGAAGAATCCTCGGTCACGGGCCAGCAGAGCATCGGCTTGAACCTGAGCATGGGCCCCAACCAGGAAGTCAGCGATCACTCTCTTACGGTCGTCTGCGCTCAGCCGCGACCGCAGGCGACCCTGGTGATACCGCCGCCAGTACGAGCCCGCGAGGCGTGCCGCCTCGTCGGAGAGCGGCAGGTACTGGACGCCCAGGCTGTCCATCGCGACCTCGAAGGATCCGTCGGATTCGAAATGGGCACGAACCTCCGACCACACGACGTCGCTGGCCAGCAAGCTACCAGAATCGTAGGCCCGTCGAAGGGCTTCGCGGGACCTGGGGCCGAATGTCGAATCACTCGCGAAGACATCAAGCAGGACCGATGTGTCGACCGCGATCTTCATGGCCGCCGCCGACCGCGCTTCCGGCCCACCCTCGGGCGGGGCCCCCGCATCTCATCGAGAAGAACGTCGACGCTCGTGTGGAGCTTCAAGAGTCCGTAGACCTTGTCGACGGGGTGCTCACCGGTGGTGCCTTTGCGGAGCAGGGCCCCCTCTGGACGACGCTCAAAGACGACCAGGGTGCCCGCACGGAGGCCAAGGTCCTCTCGAAGCTCGGCCGGGATTGTTATCTGCCCTTTGCTGGAGATCCTGCTACGCATGAAAGTCATTTTAAAGCAGACTTGGTAAGGAAGTAAAGAGCACTTTGTCAACCCCGTTCAATTAGTTGAATCACCAGTACTTTTCGTTGTACGCCCGAGGGGCAGGCCAACGCGGGGGCGATAGTGGAGATCGGCAACTGGCATGCGGTTCAAAGATGGCATTCTGAGAAATCGCGGAGATAAGTGGATGTGTAATGGGCTTACGGTAGAAGTGAAATCCCCGACATCTCCTTGAGATCCCGTTCGAGGAAGTTGGAATACCCAGCCACGCCTGAAACAGTGAAACAGCTTCACTGCTCGTTCTAATCAGCTTAAGGCAGCTAGGGGTCCTTAATTGTTTGCATGCAAAGTGGTGCATCGCGTCGTAACATAATGCGTCAACAGCGATACTTGGCCTTCAGATGGAAAAGCCATGGACGATCGGACCAGGGCAGGGTTGCGAGGATCCGTGGAGACAATTCGGACGGAACGGACCGACTGGATCACTCGCTGCGGTGCCGAGGCGTGCAAAAAAGAGGAGTTGCGGTTTCAGACCCTTGAACGGTTTTGCCCAGCCGGGCAGATTGCAGAACGACGACACCAATACCGAGATGGTTCGGCAAGTGGACGGAGCGGACCACTTCCAGTCGCGGGGAGGCGGATCAGCTGTTTGCAGTATGCAGTATCGAGCGTCGCAGCATCACCTACTCTGAAAACCACGAAGATGGAGCTTACAAAATGATCACAAGACGGGACGTATTGAAGACTGCTGCCCTGAGCGTGCTTTCCTATTCCCGCGTGATGGGCGCAAACGACAAAATCGGACTCGGCCTGATCGGTGCAGGCAGCCGCGGCCAGTCTGTCATGGGAACGTTCCAACGCAACTCCGAGGTGGAGGTGCGGGCCGTCTGCGACATTTACGGTGCGCGGACGGAAGATGCGCTTCGCAAGGCTCCCGGCGCGAGATCTTTCGTCCCACATGAAAAGCTGCTCGAACTGAAGGAGATCGATGCCGTCCTGATCGGATCGCCCGATCACTGGCACAAGGACCATGCCGTCGACGCGATGAACGCAGGCAAGGATGTCTATGTTGAGAAACCGCTGTGCCGCACGCTCGAAGAAGCCCCCGTGATGGTCCAGGCCGCCCGGCGGAACAACCGGATCTGCCAGGTGGGAGTTCAGCAGCGCTCCGGGCCCGTCTACATTGAGGCCCGCGACCAGTTCGTAATGTCGGGCCGACTCGGCAGGATTCGGTGGGTGGAGTGCATCTGGAACGACGGACCGCCCCGCCCCTACACGCCGCGCGCCATCGAAAAACCGCCCAACCTCGATTGGTTGCGATTCCTGGGCCCCGTGCGATACCGCGACTGGAATCCGAGAATTTACTTCAACTTCCGCGCGTTTCTGGACTTCAACGGCGGACGCATGACCGACTTCGGACACCATTGGCTGGACGTCGTTCACATGTATCTGGGCGAACGAGCCCCGGACTCGGCCGCCGCTGCGGGCGCTATCTATGACTCTCAGGACGGCAAGGATGCGCCGGACATCCTTTCGGCTCTGTTTGAATATCCGGGATTCGTGGTGTCGTTCCAGTCGGTGATTGTGGGCAACCCCATGCCGTACGGAGTCACGTTTTACGGCGACAGGGGCAAGTTGCACGTCAACCGAAACCGCTATGCATTCACGCCTGCGGAAAAAGGCGCGGAGCCCATCCACAAGGACTTCCCTGGTGACATCACCGCGGACCACGTTCGCAATTTCCTAGACTGCTGCAAGTCGCGCAAGCTGCCCAACGGCGACGTCGCACTAGCGGCCGTTTCAATCCAGCCGCCTCTTTTGGCCGTGAGATCGTATCTGGAGAAGCGTCGCATTCGGTTCGATGCCGAACACAGCCTGATTCTGCCGGGCTCATTGTGAGCGTAGGGTTTAAGCTCAGCGAGGTCGATGGCAAAGCGCGCCGTTCCCCTCAGTGAATGACCACGGGTCCAATCAGGCCTGAAGGAAGTAGCGGCGAGTCTTTCTTGAATGGGTTTCTCGTTGTCCAAGCCACGCGCTGTTGCGGAGGCAACGCCTGATCGCCGATGAGGCGATTGGGCCACAAGTTGGCGACCTCGATCTCGAGAGCGTTCTCGCCCAGGCGCAGTGCCTGAGTAACGTCGACACGATAGGGCGCCCGCCAGACGATTCCCAGATCGCGGCCGTTGAGGCGCACCCGTGCCACTACTTCCACACGGCCGAGGTCGAGGTAGCGGCGTCGGCCGGATCCGTTTCCCGCGGCGGGGATGGTGAAAGCCGTCCTATAGGTCGCAGTGCCGGAAAAGTATTTGACGCCGGCCTCTGCATGTTTGGACAGGTCTATCAGCGCGCTGAGGGCGACTCTCTCCGGCGCACCGCGGCCGGATTGGAACTGCACTTCCCATGGACCTGGGATCTCCGTGCCGGGCTCCAGAGCCGGGAGCAACGGCTCCTCGCGCGGGATGCTTCCGGAAGCAGTCGCCGCGGGGCGGAAGACGACGAAAACAGAACCGCACGGCTCCAGCGAAAGGGGTATGCGTGTCCGGCCGCCACTTTCTTCGGCCACGGTAACCTTGATCATTCGTCCCGTCGCCGGATCCCAAAGCTCCGCTTTCTTGCCTGAGATGCGGAAGGTGCATCGGGTATCCACGGTTGAATCCGACGGACTGGAGACAAAGTAGATGTCCGTGCTTCCAGCTCGGCGGTGAGTGTAACGGAGCTCCTGGTCGGACTCAAAATCCGGGGGCACGCCTAAATCGACCAGCAGGCTGACGACTTGCGTGTAGTCACCATAGAGCTCGGGCAACTCCGTTTTGCCGACTTCACCCAGCCGTCGGGTGCAACCGCGGTTAGGCCGCCCGGCCATTTACGCCTCCGTCGAGGCCAGTTTGCCAGAGCCCCTGACCTGAGACTCATACGGCAGGTGTTCCGCCGGATGACTTTTCCTCTGGTTCCGACGTCTCCGCATTAGCCTGGCCTCTCCTACTGGCCTCAATGTACGCGGAGGAACCGAAGTAGAAGGCGATAACGATACCAACGATGGTGGTGAAACTCGTGATCAGCGTTTGTGAGATGGGTGGTAGCTTCTCGGCCCCCTTCTGTAGCAACGCAACCAGCGACACGAGTACGAGGTAGACCACAACAATCGATCCAGTGATCCCAAGTCTCATCGAGGCTTCGGTGAGGCGCCACCGTGTGTCCCCTGATTGCGCGAGCATCAAGAATCCCAGAAACGATGAAATCGCCGTTATGACGAGTCCCACAGCGGCCCCCGCCTGCGTTCCTGTTTTGTAAGCGAGGTAGACTCCGCCTCCAACCGGAACCACTACCGATACAAGTATCGTCAAACAGATGAGAATCGCGGTACGTCGCTGCATGTCAAGTCCTCGTCGCTTCGATCCGAACAAAAAAGAGTTCTTTCGCTGCCGCCGCCGGACGAGTGCGCCGAAAAGTGATTCACTTATCCAGATTCGAGCGTGACGGCCTAACCTGTAATTATGCTGACCGCTGTATCAATCCGTGCAAAGTGGGCAAACGTGGTCACGTGGGTCAGCTTAGCGCCAATTCTAGGCATGATCAGTACGGATTACAACCATATTTGCTGGGACAACTTGCAGGGAAACCCGAATCTGCAACCGCTCGATGATATGCCGCTCGTGTGGCTGTCTTGCAGCGGAGCGATACGCTTGTGGTTTGCCAAAATCCCATACAGGTGTATTGGAACGGCTTCCCGCCGGTTGAGCGGCCGGCGACATCGTGAATCTCCAGCCTTCGGAATAGGTCAACGATTCTGTCCGGTGCGGCGGACACTTCGGATGAGCAAAGGACTGAAGCGTAATTGGGGATTTCCGCCATAAAAAGCCGGCAGACTGTGCAGCCCGGCGTTCGTAGTGGTGGTGCAGTCCTCCAACCTCAGAAACCTCAATCACCGGCCCGAGATTGGCATTCCGGATGGCTCGCGGCGACGGTGCGTCCTTCTCCAGCGACAAGTGCGTCCGGAAATTATGATAATAGCGAAAATAGCGCGTTAACGTTCGCCGGAGGTGGTCTTCTCCCAGCACAATCACATGGTTGAGGCAGTCGCGCCGTACCGTCCCAAGTAGGCGCTCCGCGAAAGGATTTTGCCAAGGGCTCCGCGGCGCTGTGATGACTTCTTCCATGCCCATCGCCTTCATACGCTCTCTGAAAACTTCCCCGTAGATTCCGTCACGATCCCGCAGCAAATACCGAGGCTCGGTCCCGTCAGGAAATGCCTGGATCATCTGTTCCGCCGTGCACAGCGCTGTCGGATTTTCGGTCACGTTGAAGTGCACTACGCGTCGACGATGATGGGCCAGGACAATCAACACAGACAGGACTCGAAACGTTGCCGTCGGTACAACGAGAATATCGATCGAGACAAGGTCCTTAAGATGATTGGCCAGGAACGCGCGCCAGGTCTGTGATGGCGGTTTCCTCCGCTTCGGCATAAGCCGGGCGATAGTTCGCTCCGAGATGTCTATCCCGAGTTTCAGCAGTTCCCCGTGTACCCGAGGACTTCCCCAAAGCGGATTCGCCGACGCAATCTTCCGGATCAACTCCCTGATCACTCTGCTGGTTCCTGGACGGCCAATAGGATTACGTCTCGACAGCCACGTCCAATACAGGGCACATCCCTTCCGATGCCATCGAACCACCGTATCCGGCTTGACGACGAGCAGCGACTCGCGCCACCTTTCCCAGATTCGAGAGATCCAAACCCAAAACAGCCGATCCATTCCTCGAAGCCGCGATCGTTTGTGATTGCGGTAGAAAACCGCGAGTTGCTGTCGAAGCGCGAGATTCTCGAGCACCAACTCGCGGCGTTGCTTAAACCCAACGCTCATCAGCGCAATCATGCAGAACAGTGCCTTGATCATAGCTGCCCAGCCTGGCACCGCGAGACCAGAACGTCAATGTTATGAATGTGGACGGGGTATTGGCAGAGCACAACGAGTAAATCTGCGCTACCTTCGCAGCTGAGCCAGCCGCCGGCCTATTGCAGGCGCTTGAGCTGGATGTTCCGAAACTCCACGCGATAACCTTCCGCTTCGAGGCCGACATATCCGCGAGGCACTTCGCAATCGGCAAACTCGCTCGTTACTGCGCCGTTCACCCACAGTGAAATCTGCCTGCCCAATGCTCGGATCTCGTAGGTATTCCATTCGCCGGCCGGTTTGACTCTGTTCTCCGACATCTTCTCGCGCAGGTTAACTCGCTGAGGGACGCCCTTGACAAGTGTGTTTCCAAACAAATACCCGCCTCCGGCCGAGGCCTGTGCTTGATGCCAGATCGTGCCATCAGCATTGGTTCTGACGAAGACTCCACTGTTATAACGTGGTTCTCCTTCAACCGGGACGAAGCGCCACTCCACGTGGAATATGCAGTCGGTAATCTCCGCAGAATGGCGGAGCCACTCATGCCCGACCTTGTCGCCCTCGCAGATCAGAATCTCGCCGGATGGATTCAGCCTCCACGGCGAAGGATCGCTCATCTGACCGGCACGCAACTGGCCCGCGGCTGTCAGGGGCCCGCGGATCCAGTCGTTTAGGCTCCTGCCGGCCAGCAGGTCCATCCAGCCTTTTGGATCTGATTCCAGGGCGCTCTTATTCTGCGGCTGAACTGCAGGCAAGAATAGGCAACTGCAAAGAAATGCATTCAGAAAGAACCTCATGCGATCCTCCGTTTTCGAAATTGCCAGTCCCGGCGGCTTAGCCTGCGATGAATTCGTGTTTATTTGTCGGGCCATCTGACAAGATTGTCAAGACCCGCTCATGCCCAAGTTTCAGGGCAAGATCCAAGCATATGTCCCAGGCTAATTAATAACACACTTACCAGCTTTTGCAGGACCACTTTGACAGCTACGTCCGGGCTTACTTAATATTGAGGGACAGGCTAGGCAACCTCCGAACTACTCGCTTGGCGGTTTTGCCCGGCGACTTGAATTTGGGGGTTGCGTAGCCTGTCGCCCAAACCCACGAAATAACAGGGTAGCTTCTCGCATTTTACGCCATATGAAGTGGCCGTGAGCTTCGGACACTGGCTGCTATGCGTCGGACTGCAACGTCTCTCCACGCTGCATCGCCGAGAACCACAGGCCGAGCGCCCGTCTCATCATCCGCGCGCGCTTCGAGCACCGAGAACAATGAACCTGACGAAACGGTCGCCCTTAGAGATACCGCCTCACCGGCGCCGGTGAGGGTATAGCGCTTGCCTTGATAGCCGGCCATGCCGTCGAACGAGTGACTGGCCGACGACCAGTCCAGCAGAGTCGGATATGAGGTAGGGCCTCGCAAGAACACGAGGCGGCCCGGGTCAGGAAAGGGAAGCGGGTGCCACAACGTGCCGTTGAGCACCGAGCACATGGCGGTCGCCAGACCGATGCCGAGCGCCAGGCTTATAATCGCCATCGCCGAGAAAGCAGCGTTCCTCCGCAGCATCCGTGTTGCCTGGCGCACGTCTTGCCACAAGCCTGAGAACCAGTTGCCTGCTCGGGTGCCGACACCCGGATCCAGCTGGTATTCGTGCTGATACCAATTGATCATCGGCATCGTCTTCCGCGCCCCTTCTTGTGCTCGAATGTGCCGTAGACGACAACGATCGAAGCATTTATATAATGATTTCCACTCCGTGTCAGGTCTCCAAAATCAGATTTTGGCAATTATGGCCCGCCGCGGCCGCCATCGCCAGGAGGTTTCATGAGAGCAATTCGCCCATTTCCGTCCCGCCTGCGCGGGCTCTTTCACAAAGAGGGCAAGGATCGCGAATTGGCGGAGGAGATTGAGAGTCACCTCCAGCGTCGGCGATAAAGACTTCGCCCTGGCCGGCTCAAAAAACCTTTCGGAACTGCTGAGCAAGCGCGGAATCAGAAATGAATCGCATATGAGTGGCGGCGGCCACACGTGGATCAACTGGCGTCACTACCTGAACGAGTACGCGCCGCGCTTGTTCCGGTGACTCTACCGACAGCGTCAAACATTCGAGACGCAAAGGAAAAGTCCTTAGGTAAGCCTCTGTTGCCGGAGAACTCACAAAGTCTGACAATTCCGGAAGGTGATGATTGATGCATTCATGGAACGGATATCTGTAGGGGCGCCACCTGTGGGTGCCCTCTGAGGCGGAACGGGCGGGCACAGGTCCCGCCCCTACAGTTGAACCGGGTCGGTATCCCACTAAGCTTGTGATGATCGAGTATTAGCGCGAAGCGCTGACCGCTTTGAGCGGTTCAAGAACGGCGACCGCTGCGATACCCATAATCCTGTGGAACTGAATCTCGGAAGGTTGGGATGAGTGACATCTGCTTCCAAACAGACCACGCCCCAGAGATCGGTCGCATGTTGTTTGTGCTGGCGGATTGGGTGCACAATAGCTGGCCTATACCGGAGCACGTGGTTCATTCTCTCGAGGATGAAGGTTATGAAATACTCTTGGATAGTCATTGCGCTTTTATTGTGCTGCAGCACGCTGCCTGCTCAGTCTCTGCGCGCAGGATATGCGAAAGTGGACATCACTCCCACAGAGCCCGTCTTCATGGGCGGATACAACCTGCGAAACGCACCTTCGGAGGGCGTTCACGGCAACGACAAGCTATACGTGCGCGCGTTGGTGTTTGACGACGGCAAGACCAGGGTGGCCTTCGTTGTCGCCGACATCATCGGTCTGCGCGGCCACGATGTTTGGCGCGGCAAGATCGCGGAAGCCACCGGAGTTCCCGCCGGCGGCATACTGCTCGGTGATGTACACAATCACTCGGCTCCTACCGCCAGTCCCAAGGCTGAGACGCAGTGGGAACGCCGCTTCGAGCCGGCTCTGCTCGCAGCAGTGCGTGAGGCGGCGGCGGCGCTGCAGCCCGTTAGAATCGCTGCTGGCGCGGGCACCTCGCGCATCGGCATGAACCGCCGCCAGGTGCGTATACGGGACGAGGAATCGCTGCTGACCTTCGACGAGAATGACCACAGCCAGACGTTCGGCAAAGACAAGACCGATAAGCCGGTGCAGATCCGGGATTTCGCGGGCGTTGTCCGGCTCGGAGCGAATCCGGCGGGACCAATTGACGATGCGGTCCAGGTTGTGCGAATCGATACTCTTGGCGGAAAGCCCCTGGCAATCATGATCCACTATGCGTGTCACGGGACGTCACTCGGAGGCCGCAACGGAAAAATATCCGGGGAGTGGATGGGCCGCATGCAGGAGTACGTGGAGAAGCAGTTCCCCGGTGTCGGTGCCATTTATCTGCAAGGCGCTGCGGGAGACATCAATCCGCGCGCCGTCGGCGGCCTGGATGGATACCAGGATGACATTACTACCACTTGGGCTCTGGGTGAGGAAATCGGCCGCGAGGTCGCCCGCGTTTACCGTTCGCTTTCGCCTGTTGATCCGGCTTCGGCGCGCATCCAACTCGAGACCAAGGAGATTTTCTTGCCCCGCCAGTATCGGGAACTGCGCGAGAACTTCGCCAATACCCTTGTAAGAGTGCCCACGACGGCCGTGCGGATCGGCGATCTGATGTGGGTGACCTTTCCCGGGGAAATGTTCAGCAACATCGGCAAGCAGGTTAAGGCAGCGTCGCATGCCTCCTGTGCGCATGTGATGGGCTATACCAACGGCAGCATCGGTTATTTCCCTGAACAGAAGGCATATGCCGAAGGCGGCTATGAGGTGGCGGCCACTCATCTGGATCCCGCCTCGGAGAGGATTTATTTGCGCGAACTGGCTGAACTCATGAAGCGCTTCCGGTGAAAGGGTCACAGGAAACAGTTAGTCGTAGAGTCAGAGTTCATCCGTGTCCCATTAATTCTCTGCGTGCTCGGCGCCTCTGCCTCTCGGTTGAGGGAGGGAAGCGTAAGCGATAAAAGCTCCTGCATTAATACTGTGGCATCAGCGGAGATTTATTTCGAGCAGGTCGATCTTCGCCCGATCCGCGACGCCCAAGCCGAGCGCGCCCGCGATGTCCAGGTGCTCCGGCTGCATTCGGACGAACCGGCTGAATTCGTCCATGGGCGCCTCGGCCAGGGGCTTCATTCCCGAAGCAACACGCTTTTTGTCGAGCTCTTCCCAGCCGATCTTGTCCATGGCGACGGGATCGGTTGCGAAGTACATCCGCTTGTGCTCCCAGATGAATTGGCGGCGTTTCTCGTTCATACTCGGCCCGCCATGGTAGAGCCCCTGAATGGCGTCGCAGATGTTTAGAACAGTCTTGTCGTGGATGACCGGTATGGACACCGAGGTGGGAATGAAGGCGCCGCAGGCGTTGGAGGTACAACAGGAAGAGAGGCGACCAAGAAATGCTTCCCGGCCTGAGGGGGCAGGTCCACGCTCGGAAGTCGTTTTTTCACCAGCGATGGTGATTCCGAAGATCATAGGAGCTCCGTGGAGTTCCTTACAGAGCCCGGAGCTTTGGATTCAGCGCTTCTCGAGGATTTTTGCGGATAAGTCTTTGGATCTGCTCTTCGGTCACGCCGGTTTTCCTAAGGGCCGGCAGCAGGTTGGTGAAGAAATATGCGTAGCTTCGGAGTTGGCCGCCGCCCGGCTCTCCGACGCGATACCAGCCCGCATCGAGAGAAATCAGGATCCGGCTTATGTGGCCCAGATCGATGAGCGTCTTCAGCTTCTGGGCCTGCTTCTCCAGGCTTGCCGCGCCGAAGCCCTCAAACTCCAACCAGGCTCCCTGTTCGACCGCCTTCACTTGAAGCTCATGGGCGGGTTCGTTCTGCGCGTGGACCCAGATGAAGGCAGATGCCTGGACCCCTTCCTCCTTCAGTATGCTTATCTGTTCGAGAGCAGCCGCGCCGTTTCCTGTGTGCGAGGCGATGGTCAGGCCCGTGGCCCTATGAGCTTTCGCCGCAGCGCGCGCAAGTTTGCGGTCGATATCGGAGAGCGGGCCATTGTTCACGCCGATCTTGATGAGGCCGGGCTTGATTCCGCTGCCTTCAATGCCTTCCTCAAATTCGGTAATCCAACGGCGTGCAAGCTGCTCAGCGCTTTCGGAATGAGCATGGGCCGGCAGGTACTTGTAGTTTGCTGCGCCGTAGTAACCGGTATTGGTGACGAGGTGTACCATGCTGGCTTCCGAGAGTTTCTTGAGAAGCAGCGGATCGCGTCCAAGATATGCCGGCGTGCACTCGACCAGAGTCCTGCACCCGAGCTCACGAATCCTCTTAAGGTGCGGGAGAACAGCTTTGAATACTTCCTCCGGGATGTACCGTTCTTTGCGCACCTGGTCGGCGCCGATAAAATCCACGAGCACGTGCTCATGCATCAGAGTGATGTTGAGCTCGCTGAGCGGAATCGCGCCGAGAACAGTCTGCAGTACCTGCTCGGGTTTGGAGAGCAGAACCGCCGTAATTGCGGGCGCGGCGATGACACCTGCCGCAATGGAGCTTAGAAACTCGCGCCGATTGCCGGCTTTCATTGGAAACTCCGTTCCAAGAATCTTGACCTTCACAGCGCACTCAAGACACTCTAACCTTCTGCGGTTTGAGCATCAAGCGCTCATCTCGGGAGACGCATGGGAGGCCGGACTCCCCCATCAGGCCAACCTCATTGAGGTCACTCGAGCGGCGGAACCTGCCAGGGATCTGGTTCACCAGCTCCTCGCTTTTGCACGCAAGCAGACTTTCGAATTGAAAATCCTGGACATGAATTCGGTGATCTCCGGTTTGGAGAAAATGCTCCGGCGGCACGCCGCATCGTGGACGGCAGCCGGCTAGCGGCTGACTTCGTCCAACAGGGCCCAGTATGAGCGCCAGGGACGACCTGTGGCCCGAGACATTCCGATCTCGCAGGTCCGGCTGGAGGAGTAATGTCCGTCGAACGAACGGCGCGATATCTCGGCAGCCTCGGCGCGCGCGGCTGCCTCGGTGAGTTCGGGGAGCAAGAATCCGCGGTCGCCCGCGAAACCGCAGCATCCAGTCTCGATTGGGATAAAAGCATCCTCCGCACACGCGGCGGCGACCTCGTGCAGTGCTCCGGTTAGACCCATCTTGACCAGCGAGCAAACCGGGTGCAATGCGACGGCGTTCAGCTTTCGCCGGATGGCAAGCCTGGGAAGCAAGAAGTCATGAGCGAACTCAATGCTGTCGAGGATTCGCAGAGAGTCGAAACGCATCCTGTCTACTTCGCCCAGGGTGTCACGGCAGGTTTTCAATGTGAAGGCGCAAGGGCTTGTATCCAAGACAATGGGAAGCACGCCTTGGTCCGACCAATCCCATAGCCGTTCGATCGCGGAGTGAAGGCAGCGAGCGTAGGCCTTCTTATAGCCCTTCGAAGAAAAAGGCATGCCGCAACATGTACCCTTGATGTTCGGTGGTATCCAGACCGGCATGCCGGCGCGGGCGGCTACCGTGACCAGCAGCTCGGCGACGGACGGTTCACCCGGCGCCGCACCCAAAATCCTGGTGATGCATGCAGGAAAGTACAGAGCCCGCGCCCCCTCATGCGTTGTTGTAGGCAGCGGTCCGGCCGCGTGGGGCATATCCGCAGACCAGGCACCTACCCCGAAGGACGAGACGGCGCGCGTAACTCGCTCGAGCACCCGGTGCCCCACGAGAGCCCCCTGCGCGTGCCCAGCGCGAAGCGCGCCGCGCGTTGCGGTCTCCGCGAAGGCGAAGTGATCTGCCAACCAATCGGCCGCGGCCAGTGAGAACGCGCCGTGGCGCTCGCCGCGCAGGTTTTTGACCATGCGGCCGATGTCGATGGCGACGGGGCAGGCCGTGGCGCACAAGCTGTCGGTGGCGCAGGTATCGAGCACCTCATAGACCGCATCCTCCGCGAGCTTTTTCGCTTCCGCTTCCCGCCTCTCCAGACGCAGCCGCGCCTCCTCCCTGCGGATCATGATTCGCTGCCGCGGAGTCATACTCAGATCCCGGCTGGGGCACTTCGGTTCGCAGAAGCCGCACTCGATACAGCGATCCGCTTCTTCGTCCACCTCCGGCATCGTCTTGAGATCGGCGACGTGAACCTTGGGATTCTCATTGAATATTACGCCGGGATTGAGAATGCCTTCCGGGTCGACGAGCTTTTTCAACTCGCTCATGATGGCATAGGCATCGGCTCCCCACTCGGTTTCGAGGAATGGGGCCATGTTCCTGCCGGTGCCATGTTCAGCCTTCAGCGCCCCGTCATGCCGGCGAACTACCAACTCGGCAAGATCATCGAGGAAAGCAGAAAACTGGTCCACCTCCCGCGGGTCATTGGTTCCCTGAGCCAGAAGGAAATGAAGGTTTCCGTCCTTCGCATGGCCGAAAATCACAGAGTCACCGTAGCGGTGTTTCCGGAACAAATCCTGCAGCCCGAGCACTCCATCGGCAAGCGCCTCGACGGGAAAGACAACGTCCTCAGTCACCAGTGTGGTGCCGCGGCGGCGAACCGCGCCCACCGATGGGATGATGCCCTTGCGCACAGCCCAAAGTGCGGCTTGCTCCGCGGCGTTGCGCGTTACCGGTGTGCGGCGAAGCACGGGCAGGGATTTCAGCGTTTCGTCCAGGCCCTCCGCGAGCGCGCCCAGCGCATCCGGAGTCGAGGCCTGGTGCTCGACCAGCAGCCCCGATGCCGTAGCAGGAAGCGAAGCCACGAAATCCGGCACGCCGGGCTTACCCTGGACCGATTGCAGGGCCGCGCGATCCATGAGTTCCAGCGCCGCAGCTTGCGATTCGCGCAGCGGGGCAATGGCCGCGCACGCAGATCGGACATCTTCGAAAAAGAGGAGGCCTGTTGATTTGTGGGGCAGGTCCGGGATATTTCCGAAAACCGCCTCTACGGTAAAGGCGAGCGTGCCCTCCGAGCCGATCAGGAGGTGCCATAGAATTTCCAGCGGATCATCGAAATCCACAAAAGCATTGAGCGGGTAGCCCATCGTGTTCTTCAGCCGATACTTGCGTTTTATCTTTTCGACGAGTGCCCCGTTATCACGTAACCTGTCTCTGAGGGCCGCGATTCCCGCCCATATCCTGGGCTCGTTTTGGCGCAGCATTTCTCTTGCGCTCGGCGCGGCGGAATCGACCATAGTCCCGGAAGGCAGAATGAATCGGAGGGACTCGAGAGTCTTGTAAGCGTTCTTTTCGATGCCGCAGCACATGCCGCTGGAGTTGTTGGCGACAACACCGCCGATGGTGCAGGCATCGATCGACGCCGGGTCCGGCCCCAGCTTGTAGCCGTAGGAGGCGAGATAGCGGTTGACCAGTCCAGCGACGATACCCGGACCGACGCGTACACGCTGCCCGTTGTCCAGGATCTCAAGCTCGCGCCAGTGCCGGGTACAGTCCGCAATAATCCCGGGACCAAGAGCCTGCCCCGAGAGGCTCGTGCCGGCGGCGCGGAAGGTAAGCGGGACGTGTTCGCGTCGCGCGAATGCGAGCAGGTCCTGAACCTCCATCACATCGCGCGGCCGGACCACTGCTCTGGGCACAATTCGATATAGGCTGGCATCCGTCGCATACGCGGCGAGATCTAGGGGGCGTGTAAGAACTCGTTCTGGAGAGATGAACGTGGAGAGTTGGCTGCGAATGTCCATAAGGCACCGGGAACAGGCGGGCAAATGCTTCGGACCTGCGGGCATGCAGGTACCTGCGGCCCCTTTGTCCTGAGGCATTCTTGTCCAACACGATCGATAGTGGCAAGCGGGAATTGCCCGTCGCCAGAAGAGAGTGGGGTCGCATCTGTAGAATGAAGTTTCCAGATTAGAGACTCATCCGCAAGTCGATGCCTGCTGTAGTTGAGGGATGCGCTCAGCTCAGCAGTCCAGTGTGGTAGGGTGACGCGGTTTTAACCTGGAAACTCTATTCTACAGATGCGACCCCAGGGTTCGATCCCAAAGGGCCCATCGATTTTCCTATGCGCAAGGCCGTGATAGGATGTTCAGCGGAGGTGGCCATGGCTGGAAATCGGCTGGTTTCGTTGTTGAGCGTATTGCTGCTGTGTGCGGCGCTGGTGGGTGCGCGTCCCGGCCAAACGCCGCTCAAAATCGCAGTGAGATATGGACCCGAACTTTCACGAGAGCCGCTTGATGGGCGGCTGTTGTTGCTCCTCTCTACCGACGATTCTGCCGAGCCACGCTTTCAGATCAGCGACACAAGCCTGAAGACGCAGCAAGTCTTTGGCATTGACGTCGAGGGCATGAAACCGGGTGAAGAGAGAATCTTCGATTCAGCGGTGCTCGGCTACCCGGTGAGCAGCTTCGACGACCTGCGCATCGGCGACTACAACGTCCAGGCTATGCTCCATAAGTATGAGACGTTTCGCCGTGCCGATGGCCACGTAGTGAAACTCCCGATGGATCGTGGCGAAGGCCAGCAGTGGAACCGCGCGCCCGGCAACCTTTACAGCACGCCTCAGAAGATGGCGCTCAGGACGCAGGAAAACAGGACGATCCAGGTCCGCCTCGACAAAGTGATCCCGCCGATTCCCGAACCTCCCACTACAAAATACGTCAAGCACGAGCGCATCAAGAGCGAGCTGCTCTCGAAATTCTGGGGGCGGGACATATACCTCGGTGCGCACATTTTGCTGCCGGAGGGATTTGACACGCATCCGAATGCCCGCTATCCGCTCGTCATCAACCACGGCCACTTTCCGCAAACAATCGAAGGCTGGCGGGAAACGCCACCGGACCCGAACGCGAAGTGCGAGTACAGTGAGCGCTTCCACCTCGATTGTTACAACCGCATCCAGGACGCAGGCGCCTATCAGCTTTACAAGGACTGGGCCGCACCGAATTTCCCGCGCATGATCGTCATCGAAATCCAGCACGCGAATCCCTACTACGATGATTCATACGCGGTGAACTCGGAAAACCTCGGACCTTACGGGGACGCCATCGTTAAGGAGTTAATCCCTTACATCGAAAAAAAATACCGCGCGATCGGCGCCGGCTGGGCGCGATTCATGTACGGCGGCTCGACGGGCGGGTGGGAATCGCTCGGCGCACAGATCTTCTATCCCGACGATTTCAACGGCTGCTATGCCGCGTGCCCCGACCCGATTGACTTCCACGCCTATACGGTTGTGGACATTTATGAGGATGACTTCGCGTATGAGTGGGCCGGGCCGTTCAAGGTCGTGCCCAAGCCGGGCTATCGCGATTACCTCGGACATCTCTCCGCGACATTGCGCCAGCTGAACCAGATGGAGTTGGTACTCGGCACGCACTCGCGCAGTGGCGGGCAGTGGGATATATGGGAAGCCGTCTACTCTCCAGTCGGGCCGGACGGTTATCCGAAGCGCATCTGGGACAAGCAAACCGGCGTGATCGACCACAACGTCGCGAAGTATTGGCAGGAACACTACGACCTTTCTTATATCCTCCGGCGCGACTGGTCGAAGGGTCTCGGCAAAAAGCTGCAAGGAAAGATTCACATCTACGTCGGCGAAGCGGACAACTATTACCTGAACAACGCCGTCTACCTCGTCGAGGAGTTTCTCAAGAGCACGAGGGATCCTCACTACGACGGCGAAGTCGACTATGAGCCTCGCGCCGAGCACTGCTGGAACGGCGACCACACACGCCCGAACGCCTACTCTCGCCTGCGCTATCACCAGATGTTCATCCCGCGCATCGCCGCGCGGATTCTCAAAACTGCGCCGGCGGGCGCAGACGTGAAATCCTGGCGCTATTGAAATGGAAAACAGGCCGCAAGCCGAGCTGCTGGAGAAGCTTGGCAGGCTCATGACGTCTCCCAGGTTCAGTCTCGTCCGGCACCACGACCCACCTCGGAGAGGATTTATTTGCTCGAAGTGGGCTGCGAACGCGCCGCTGGCGATGATCGATCAGTACGTACCCAATCTCAAGAAGCTCCATGCGATCGTGGTCGATGCCGGCGCGCAAGATACAGGCATCGCCGCCACAGTCAAGACTCTGGACCAGATCCTGTGCCAATACAGCATTCCGCACGCGTTTGAGATTTACGAGGGCAATCACATCAATCGAATCGTCGAACGACTCGAGACCAAGGTTCTGCCGTTCTTCTCGAGCAGCCTGTCTTTCGATAGGGCAAAGCGTTGAACCCGAAGGACGTTCAGGCACAAAAAGCTTGCCGCGAATTACACGGATTTCACGAAGGGTTAAAAAGTTGAGTAAGAAGATCTCGCGCAGAGATGTCATTAAACAGGTCGGTGTGGCAGGAGCGAGCGCGCTGATTCAACGGAAGATTGTCGCGCAGGGTGCGGAGCAGGGCGGAGCGGCCGGCGGGAAAAAGGCACTCGAGGTTGCGGGCCGTGCCGTCGAGCTAAGGGTCTCGTCCGTCAGCTCCCAGACCGTGCGAATAAGCCTACTGCCGCTTGGGCAGAATGGACAGCCAGAGACCATTGAGTACGACGGCGCTCTTGCCAGGCAGGAGTGGTCCCCGCCACGCGCCAAAATTCGATCAGTGGCTGGTGTTGAGAGCATCCGCTGCGGGGACCTGCGGGTGAAGGTCACGGCGGATCCTCTGACGGTTCGGATTGAGGGCAAGAACGGCCGGGTGGTGCAGTTGCTGCGCGTGGAAAACTCGACTGGGGCGATGAGCTTCCTTGTTGGTAATGGACCGATTTTCGGGCTCGGAGAAGGGGGGCCGCAATTCGATCGGCGTGGATCGCATGATCCGATGCGAAGCGGCCAAGGAGGCTATCGTCTGAGAACTCACGGTGGACGCGTGCCCGTGCCCTGGTTGATCGGCACCTCAGGGTGGGCGCTGTTCGTCCATCAGCCGTACGGCACTTTCGATCTCACTGGTAGAGAAGGAGGACGCTTCCTCCCAATGGCCTCAAAGCCTTCACTGCCGTTGGACGTTTTCGTGGTGGCGCACACGGAACCGGCGCAGGTCATGGCCGAGTACGCGCGTCTGACCGGCCATCCGGAGATGCCGCCCCTCTGGTCGCTCGGTTATCAGCAATCTCACCGTACGCTCGCCAGCAGTGAGGAGATCCTTGCGGAGACCCGGACTTTTCGTGACAAGAAGTTGCCTTGCGACGTGCTCATTTATCTCGGCACAGGTTTTTGTCCTTCCGGATGGAATACGCAAAACGGCTCGTTTGAGTGGAATTCCTCAGTCTTCCCCGATCCTGAAAGAATGATTCGCAAGCTCCACGAGCAGAATTTCAAGTTTGTGCCTCATGTGGTGATCCTTACGAAGTCACTGCGCGGCTCAGCCCAGGATAAGTGCCACCCGGCAAAATCTAGCGAGGAGGAGGCCGGATGCTATTGGGACAAGCACAGAAAGCTTCTTTCTCAAGGCGTGGATGGCTGGTGGCCCGATGAAGGGGATCCGCTGAACCAGGCTTCGCGCCTGGCCAGGATCCGCATGTACTGGGACGGCATGCAAATTGATCGTCCCAACCAGCGCCCGTATGCTCTGCACCGCAACGGATATGCCGGGATGCAGCGTTTTGCTGCTTTTCTCTGGTCGGGAGACGTGAATTCGACTTGGGAAACGCTCCGCACGCATATTCCGATAGCCATCAACACGTCACTTACCGGAATTCCGTATTGGGGCACGGACACCGGCGGATTCGTCCCCACGAAAGAACTGACGGGCGAGTTGTACGTGCGCTGGTTCCAGTTCAGCTCCTTCTGCACGCTCTTCCGCTCGCACGGGCGGGCATGGAAACTTCGCTTGCCCTGGGGATGGAACATGGGCGAGGTCGGCCCGACCGAAATCTCGAACTACGGCGACGCAGCGCTCCCGGACGCGAGCGAACTGCATAATCAGGCTGTCGAACCGATCTGCCGGAGATACCTGGAGCTGCGTTACCAGTTGATGCCTTACCTCTACTCCGCAGTCCGCGAGGCACATGATACAGGCCTCCCGGTCATGCGCGCCTTGTGGCTGCACTATCCGGACGATCCCGTCGCAGTCGGCCGCGGCGATGAGTATCTCTGGGGCCGCGATATCCTTGTTGCTCCAGTGGCAGAAAAGGGGGCCAGCTCACGAAAGTCCTACTTGCCGCGCGGCCAGTGGTACGACTTCTGGTCAAAGGAAAAGGTGGAAGGCGGGCGAGAAATCATCCGGCCCGTGGATCTGGCCATTATGCCTCTCTACGTGCGCGCCGGGGCGATTCTGCCTATGGGGCCTGTGAAGCAGTACACAGGCGAGAAAGCGGAAGGACCCCTTACGATTTGGATTTATCCGGGCGCCGATGGGCAGTTCACTCTTTATGAGGACGATGGTGCAACCTTGGACTACTGCAAAGGCGAATGGATGGGAATCCGGATGGCGTGGAGCCAGGGCAAGACAAAGTTAAGCCTGCGGCTCGCGGAAGGATCCAAGATGCTGCCGCCGCTGCGCCGCCCAATCGAAGTCCGGCTTGCATCAGAGGACATCCGCCGCTCGTTCGTTTTCGAGGGCCTAACCGTCGATATTACTTTGTAGGGGTTGACTTTCTCTGTGTCCTCTGCGCTTCTGCGATAAGGTTTCAGAGCATTGGCCGTTCTGCAAGAACAGCGCGAATCGTTGTCATGGCACCGTCAAGCTCCTTGCCGGCCAGCTCGAGCCGCGGCGGGCGCACACGCGCGCTGTGCGGCCCAAGTATGGCAGCCCATCGGGTGAGCGCGGCCTGGGCAGGGTGAGGCTGTAACCTTTGCCGGCCTGCATCAGCAGCTTGAGCCGCAAGTCGCGCGCGACGACCGGAGACCACGAACCTCCGGCCAGCACGTATTCGTCGGCGGAGAAATCGCACCTGTTAGTGCGGACGGCCTGGATACGTGACCCTTCCGTACGCCAGCCGGTAACCTCCGTCTGCCAGGAGAAAGCTGCCCCGTCGGTTCCTAGCTTTCGGGTCAGGCCGGTCACGAAACGATTCGGTGACAGGTGGCAGTCTCTCGGGAAATGAACTGAACCAGCGACGCTCATCCGGCGCAGGTCGGATCGCAGGGCTTGCATAGCAAGGCGCCCACCACAGGATCGGAACGGCGCGGCTCGTTAACCACGGTGGAGCGGATGTGATCGAACTCGAGGCGGAAACGCTCACGGCGCTCGGCCATGGGGCCGCAGCCCAAATCCGGACCGCCTTCAATGATGATCCTGGTCGGCTCGCCGCCCGTGTGCGAATCGATTACGCGGATTTTCCTTGGCTCGTTATAGTTCATGAGGTCGAAGCGCGGCGCTCATACATCAGCCGGCAATGATTACCCTTCACGTTGCATATGTTAAAGGATACCGTACTTCAGTCAATGGCAATTGGCCCTCGGGTTAAAAATGACGAATGACGAATAAAAACACTCACATCATTGTTCGGATCAGGAGAGAAAAAATGTGCTAGTAATATCGTTTCTCCATGTAGTGCGTGGCACTTATATCCAAGTGAACCGGCCATACCATAGAACGGAGGGTTGGAAATGGATGCAGCAATCTTCAGGCGATTGGGACATCAGATCGTGGATTGGGTCGCGGATTACCGTGAGCGGCTGGAGACCCTTCCGGTCATGAGCCCCGCTCGGCCGGGCGATATCCGCAAGCGCTTTCCCCAAGAGCCACCCTTGAAGGGTGATCATCTGCCGGAGGCTCTGGCATCTCTGAATCAAGACCTACTGCCGGGCATCACTCACTGGAACCACCCTTCCTTCTTCGCCTATTTCCCCAGCAATACCAGCTATGCATCCATTCTCGCGGACATCCTGGCCTCTGGACTCGGCGTCCAGGGCATGAGTTGGCAGACCAGCCCGGCGGCAACGGAATTGGAAGAAGTGGTCATGGACTGGCTGCGTCAGATGGTAGGCCTTTCCGGAGCATGGACCGGCGTTATCCATGACACGGCCAGCACCGCCACGCTCTGCGCCCTCCTTTGTGCTCGTGAACGGGCATCGGACTTCAGCCAGAACGCCAGGGGCCTCCAGTCCGGTGAGGCGCCCCTGGTGGTGTACGCATCAAGCCAGAGTCACAGTTCCGTCGAAAAAGCCACGCTGCTGGCAGGGTACGGCAGAGCCCACCTGCGTCTCATCGACACGGACGAGACGCATGCGTTGCGCCTGGATCTGCTGGAGGCAGCTATCCAAGCCGACCTCTTTGCAGGCCTGCGTCCTTGCAGCCTGGTGGCGACCATCGGCACCACGGGCACCACGGCCTTGGACCCCCTGGAAGGCATGGCGGAATTGGCGAAGAGACACGGGATGTGGCTGCATGTGGATGCGGCCCTGGCGGGCACGGCCATGGTGCTTCCCGAGTGCCGTTGGATGTGGAAGGGTGTTGAGGGGGCTGACAGCCTGGTCTTCAATCCTCACAAGTGGATGGGCGTGGGCTTCGACTTCAGCGCCTACTTCGTCCGCGATCCGCAGCATCTGATCCGTGTCATGAGCACGAATCCCAGCTACCTGCGTACTGCCCAGGACGGGGAGGTGAAGAATTTCCGGGACTGGCATATCCCGCTCGGCCGGCGCTTCCGGGCCCTAAAGCTGTGGTTCTACCTGATGGACGTGGGCGTGGAAGGTCTCCAGGCCAGGCTTCGGCGGGACCTGGAAAATGCCCAATGGCTCAAAGCAAAGGCGGAGAAGGCGGAAGAATGGGAATTGATGGCGCCTGTGCCCCTTCAGACCGTGTGCATTCGCCATGTTCCGGCGATGATGCGCGACGACGAAGCCGCCCTCACGGAGCACAATTTGCGGATCGCTCGCCACGTGAATGAAGCAGGCATGGCCTACCTTACGCCATCACTGCTGAAGGGCCGACAAATGATCCGCGTGAGCATTGGCGCCGAGGCCACGGAGCGGAGGCATGTGGAGGCTCTTTGGGAAGCGTTACAGGTTGCCGCGAAACAGCAGGCAGCAGGCAGTAGGCAGTAGGCAGCAGAAGCCAGGAAGAATGATATGTCGCTTCCTTTATGTGTAACTTGGAGATGAGATATGACAACGAACATGACAAGCTTCACACGTTCGCTGATGTTCCTTAGTCTTTTTGCATTGGGTGCGCTTTTCATTTCTGCGCAGACAGATCTGACGGGCTTCTGGGTCTTCAGCGTGCCCACCGGAGATGGGAACTTCCGCGAAACTTTCTTCGAATTAAAACAATCGGGTGAAGTCGTGAGTGGCAAGGTGCTGATGGGCCCCCGGGAAATCCCCATCACCGACGGCACGTTCAAGGACGGCAAGCTGCACTTTGTTGTGACCGTCGGCAGTCAGGCGCGATTGCGGCAAATCGCCTATGACGGGACCGTCGAGGGAAGCCGGATCTCGCTAGCGTCGCAGACACCCGGCCGAGAGCCGGTGAAGGGCATTGCGGAGCGTAGTAGGCCAGAAGCCGCTTTACCTCCTCCCCGCCTTCCTCTTCCCGCACTCCACGATGTTGCCGACAACGGGCTCGCGCGCACGCCTCCGATGGGCTGGAATAGTTGGAACAAATTTGCCGGTAAAATCGACGATGCAACTGTTCGGGCCATCGCTGATGCGATGGTGTCCAGTGGAATGAAGGATGTCGGCTATACCTACATCAACATCGACGATACATGGGAGAGTCCCCGCGATGCCAACGGGAAAATTACCACCAACCTCAAATTTCCAGACATGAAGGCGCTCGCCGATTACGTTCACTCGAAAGGCCTCAAGATCGGCATTTACTCATCCCCCGGTCCCAAAACCTGCGCTGGATATGACGGCAGCTACGGCCATGAGGAACAGGACGCGAAGACCTTCGCTGCCTGGGGCATTGATTACCTCAAATATGACTGGTGCAGCGCCGGCTCCATTTACAAAGACGAGGAAATGCAAGCCGTATATCAAAAAATGGGCGACGCGTTGCTCAAAACCGGCCGCCCAATTGTCTACAGCCTTTGCCAGTATGGCCGAGCTGATGTCTGGAAGTGGGGGGAGAAGGTGGGCGGAAACCTCTGGCGCACAACGGGTGACATCGGTGATCGCTGGCAATCGATGGACGGCATCGGCTTCCGACAGCTGGATATCGCTCCATTTGCCAAGTCCGGCCACTGGAACGATCCAGACATGCTCGAAGTCGGCAACGGTGGCATGACCAACGACGAATATCGAACGCACATGAGCCTGTGGGCGCTGCTGGCGGCGCCACTGCTCGCGGGCAACGACCTTCGAACGATGACGGACGATACGAAAGCGATCCTCATGAACACCGAGGTGATCGCTATCGATCAGGATCCCGAGGCAAAGCCGGTGAAGCGTATCTCTCAAAATGGCAAGACTGAAGTACTGGCGCGCCCGCTCAAGGACAACTCGACAGCAATCGGCCTCTTCAACCGTGGAGATCAACCGGCGGAGGTCGTTGTGAACTGGGACAGCCTGAATTTGGGCGGAAAGAAGCTGCAGGCACGCGATCTCTGGAAACACGAGGCCGTGCAAATGACCGGTGATCACTATTCAGCTACGGTTCCGTCTCATGGTGTTGTCCTGCTAAGGGTCGCGGTGGCGCATTAAAACTAAGTTCTAGGGGACATTCCGATTTTCCAGCTATGCCGAGGTTGCTAGGCTCGCGGAACCGCATGTAGTGTTGCTTCATATCAAGAAATCCAGACTGGAAAATCGGAATGTCGCAAGGCACCCGCCCTGTCTGTGGTAGCTCACTTCAGGATCAAATGTCTCTGGGATCGATGCGGTCGACCTCTCTGACACAATCGAAGTCGGTGTCCGTTGAGAGAAGGCGGCGCATTCCGGCCCCCTCCATCGTGGCAATATGAATGGCGTCGCGAGCCGAGAGTTTTCGGTATTGGAGCAGGAGTTCCAGAGCCCGGGCAGTGTGTTTTTCCTCCACCGGCAAAACATCATCGCAAAGTTGCGTTGTGGCGCGGTAAATCGATTGCGCCACGTCCGACTTTCGGATCGCGAAGTATCGATGAAGGAGTTCCTGAAGAACCTCGGAGTCCGTCACCAGCGCTATCCTCAGGTTCACAGCGCGCTCCAGGGCAAAACGGCAGGCCTCTCTGAGAGGATGCGGTGCGCCCGCCGCATACATCAAAATGTTCGCGTCCAGGAAGTATGCATCAGGACTTGCTTTTCTTGCTTTTGCTCTTGAGGGCACCGTATTCGCGCTTCCATTGATGATAGCTCTTGGGAACCGGCGTGGGAGGAAGCGAAAACAGTTCCTCCAGCGCTGTCCGTTTGGCCCGCTCCGCTTCAGGCAAAATGGAATACTTCCGAATTGATTCCCGTACTATCGCTGCCAGTTTTTTCCTCTCGCGGCGTGCCTTTTGAGCCAAGTGCTCGTATTCCTCTTCTTCGAGGGTGACCTGTATTTTCCTGGTCTTGACCATAACAGCTCGCAGAGTAGCTCCTTCAGACATTTGTGTCAAGGCATGTGTGTCAAGGGAAGCGGGCAGCACGCAGTAGGCGATAGGCAGTGAGAGCCCAGAAAGAGACGACATCTGGCTTGAATACTGCCTGCTGCCATCTGCCAACTGCCTGCTTCAGACTAGAGTAAAGAGTCCTTCGATAGGAATAGTCCTTTGGATATTGGGGCGGCCGAGTATAATCGTGCATCTTCTGTGAGCTTTCTACGGGTGCAAGGATTTAAATGAAAAAAGAACTTGGGCTCCTCGATGCCACGATGATCGTCATGGGGGCGATGATCGGCAGCGGAATCTTCCTTGCCCCATCCTTGATTGCGGGGATCGTCTACCAAAATGGGCTTGGAGCGGGAAACTTCGTCTTTATCTGGATTGTCGGGGGCGTGCTCACTCTTTGTGGCGCACTCTCATATGGCGAGCTCGCCGCCTCTCTGCCGCGGGCTGGCGGCCAGTATGTGTTTTTGAAGGAAGCCTTCACGCCCTTCTTCGGGTTCTTATACGGTTGGACCCTGTTCACGGTGATCCAAACCGGATTTATTGCCGCGGTGGCTGTCGCGTTTGCCAATTACCTGGGGGTCTTCATTGGTTGGATAGGACAGGCGAAGGTTCTTGTGCAGCTCGGCGGTTTTACGCTTTCGACTGTGCAGCTGGTGGCAATTCTGCTGATCCTGCTGCTTACCTGGGTCAACGCCCGGGGACTCCGGGAAGGCGCGTTCGTGCAAAATCTCTTTACTCTGGCGAAGGTGGCGGCAATGCTGGCGCTGATAGGTTTCGGCCTCTTCAGCTCACGAGGCCGCTGGGGTCACTTTCAGCCACTGATGCCGGCGGCTGTAACCGGCAGCGTGCTGGCTGCCTTTGCTGTTGCCATGTCGAAGGCCCTGTTTGCCTATGATTCCTGGAACACGGTTACCTTCGTGGCGGAGGAAACCCGCGACCCGGTCCGTACGCTTCCCAGAGCGCTTGTGCTGGGAACTCTCGGCGTCACCATCCTCTACACCCTTGTTAACGTAGTCTATCTTTTCATCCTGCCGCTGGGCCAAGCCGCGGCCGTCGCGGACCAGCGGATCGCTGCCCAGGTTTCTCAGGTGCTGTTCGGCCCTGTTGGAGTGAGCCTCATCGCCATTGCAATTCTCATCTCCACGTTCGGATGCGACAATGGGCTCATTCTTTCCGGACCGCGTCTGTATCATGCGATGGCCAAGGACCGGCTGTTCTTTGCCAGTATCGCGACACTGGATCCTAAGCGGGGGACTCCTGTGCGCTCTCTTCAGTATCAAGCAGTTTGGGGCGTTATCCTTGTACTCTCGGGCTGTCTCGGTTCCAGGGGAGCGAAACTCTATAGTGATCTTCTGACCTTTACTTCCTTTGCTTCGCTTCTTTTCAACACCCTTACGGTCGTGGGACTTCTCGTGCTACGGAAAAGGCGGCCGGAGCTGCCTCGCCCCTACAAGGTTCTGGCCTATCCTCTGATTCCTTTTCTCTACCTCGCCGTTGGGGCTTTCTTCCTTGTGTACATAGCCATCGGGGATCCGTGGAACTCAGGGCTGGGATTCATCGTCATTCTCAGTGGCATACCGATGTACCTTTACTGGAAGCGAGGCCTCCGCGCTTAGTGTCAACCACAGAGGCTCAGAGAACACAGAGACTTTTACGGGCTGGTTTTTGAATCCCTGCGCTGGACCAAGGTATCGATGAAGAACTCCATCATGCGGTCCTGACGGACGGACGAATGCCCTTGATCCGGTCCCACTTGCACCTCGAAGCTCTTTCCTGCCCGCTGGAGCGCTGCTATTAGCTGCATGGCGTTCGACGGATGGACGTTGTTGTCCGCCGTTCCATAGTAGAGCATCAGCCTGCCGCGCAGCTTTTCGACGTAGGTCATCGCACTGCCGGCGTCGTATCCCCCCTTGTTTTCCTGAGGGGTCCACATATAGCGCTCGGTGTAGATGCTGTCGTAGTTGCGGTAATCGGTTGGGGGAGAAGATGCACACGCGGCTTGAAAGACGTCGGGGTAGCGTAACAGGCACATCACGGAAGCATATCCGCCGTAGGAAGTTCCGTAGACACCGACGCGGCCCGGGTCTACGTAAGGTCTCTCTCTGAGGAACTTCACTCCCGCTGCCAGGTCGTCGATCTCCGTTACGCCGAGGTGAAGATAGATAGCGTCCAGGAACCGTTTCCCGCGACCTGCGGCGCTGCGGGCATCAAGCGACGCGACCAGGAAGCCAAACTCGGTGATTGCGCTCGGTGTCGTGAAGGTTTCCCGCGCTCCATTGGTTCCCGGCCCGGCATATGCGGTGACCAGGAGTGGATACTTTTTGCTGGGATCGAAGTTGGACGGCCGTTGGAGCAAACCGTGGAGCTCCGTCTTGCCGTCCGCTGCCTTAAACGTGAACAATTCGAAACGCCTGAGTCCGAGCTGATCAAACTTCGTCGTATTGCTAGTCGCCAGCTCGGCAGCCATTTTGCCCTCGGAGTCCATCAGGCGCGTCACTGGAGGCACGTCGTGCGCCTGGGCGATGTCCATAAAGTGCCGCCCGTCGGGCGACACGTCCACAGTGTGGTTCAGTGCCGGATCGGTGAGGCGCCTGTCGCCCTTTCCGTCCAGCCCGACCCGGTGAAGCTGGAGCTTCATGTGGTTGTCGCCGCTGCGCGCCATGTAATAGAAGAGGCCGGCATCTTCGTTCACCTGGACAATGTTGGCTACTTCAAAGGGGTGGTTGGTGAGAGTCACGAGCAGCTTGCCGCTGAGATCGTAGAGGTAATAGTTGCGCCAGCCGGTGCGCTCCGACGCCCAGATGAAGCGCCGGCCGTCCTTCAGGAATTGCATTGTGGGTGAGTTCTCGGTCCAGCTCGCCGGCCACTCTTCCCGCACAATGACGCGGCACTTTCCCGTCTCAGGGCTGCAGGCGGTGAACTCCATGATGTTCTGCCGCCGGTTGGTCCGGTTGAAGAGCAACTCCTTGCCGTCGGGGGACCAGGCAATCCGATAGACGTAGTGCCCAGCGACGGAATCCTCGAAGGGCTTGCCGTCTCGAACGTCCACTTGCACGGTCTTCTTCGTTTCCCCGTCGTAGATGAAGAGATCCACGGCTGGATTGATGACGCCAGCCTTGGGATAAGGTTCGATGTCCATCGTGCTTTGCAGCTTGGTCTGGTCGCGCTGGAGGAAATAGTCGGGCACTTTGCTCTCATCGAAGCGATAGTAGGCAATCCTTTTGCTGTCGGGGGACCACCACATTGCGGTGCGCTGTCCCAGTTCCTCGCCATAAACCCAGCTTGCCGTTCCGTACTTGATGCGTGCTTTTTCGTTGCCGTCCGTGGTGACAGCAACTTCGTTTGCGCCGTTCGCGTCGCTCAGCCAGAGGTTGCGGTCTCGATAGAATGCCTTGGTTTTTCCGTCCGGTGAGACGGCCGAATCATACTGTCGTCCGCGCGCCGGCCCTCCAGGCTGAAAGCGCGAACCGGGCCTGCCTGCCGGAGGCGCGGCCTCACCACTCGAGGACGCCACTTCCGTGGCCATACCCGATACAACATCGTAGCGATACGTTTTGCCGTCTTTCTGATATTCGAAGGACTTCCCGTCGTTCTTCCATTTCACCGATAACGAGCCCAGCTTGACGGCGCCGGCCATCTCCTTGCTAAGCTTCGCGTACTGCTCGTAGCCAGGCATCGTCTTCAGACGATCCTGTGCATCGGTGATTTTACCAGCGCTGCTAAGCAGGATTACTGAAGCTGCGGCCGCATACCTTAGAACAAATGCGAATCGGTTCTTCATCATTCGGACTCCATCAGCATAACCCAGGTTTTCTCTATATGTCCTCTGCCAGAATCGAATTAGCCAAGCTGTGACCCTGTGCTACTAACGTGCAAATCCTATCCGATTTTCCAGGAAATCTCTGTGCTCTTGGTGTTCTTGGTGTCTTGGTGGTGTCATCTTTAAAAACCTCACCGCCAGGACACCAAGAGCACCAAGGACACCAAGCCAATTAGTTGCGGCTGCCAGGCTGCGCTGTGGTTAGTTTTTCCCTACTTCTGCTCAATGGTGTTCCAGTCCGGCGGCTCGACTCCCAGCAGGTGATGCACGAAGAAGTCGTTGCGCTTGCGCTCCCCGTATTCGCCGCCGGCCCCATGCCCCCCGCCGGGAACGAACATCAGATCAAAATATTTCTTTGCCTTGATCAGCGCGTTTGCCACCTGAAAAGTGGACGAGGGATCGACGTTAGTGTCCATTTCACCGGCGATCAGCAGCAGTTTTCCCTGCAGCTTGGAGGCGTTGTCGACGTTGGACGATGCGGAATATTGCGGACCAAGAGGATACCCCATCCACTGTTCGTTCCACCATATCTTGTCCATTCGGTTGTCGTGGCAGCCGGAATTGGAGACCGCTACCTTATAAAACTCCGGATGGAAGAGTAGTGCCCCCATGGAGCTTTGTCCTCCTGCTGAGGTGCCGTAGATGCCCACGTGGGAGATGTCGTAATAGGGATATTTCGCCACAGCGGCCTTGTGCCACAGAATCCGGTCCGGGAAGCCGGCGTCGCCGAGGTTCTTCCAACAGACGTCATGGAAGGCCTTGGACCGGTGTCGGCGGAAACTCGGCAACGTTCTTGCGGCCTTACCATACCTTGCCGATTCCGAGAGACCTGTGGAACTTTATCTCCTTCGATTGGTTGTGGTGTCTTTGGGACTAGTCTTTTCAAGGACGAAACGCAGCGGCCCCTTCAAAGATCATCCAGATACCGGCAAGGAACAGGCAGATGCGCCCAACGTGGCGGAAGGCCTCCATTCTGGAGAAGGGGCTGATGAGGAGAAGCGGACCAAAGTACACCGCGGTACCCGCGAAGAACGCCCAGAAATAGAGGAGGGCGTTTCGAATGGAAGCAGTTGCCGCTGCCCCGGCCATTGCGGCTCCAAAAGGTGGGCATAAATTCAGCCCGGTGAGCAATCCCAGTGCTGCGGCAAACCAAAGAGATGTCCCCTTTCCACCCGGTCTTGGAAAACAGCAGTGTGACGACTATCGTGGCGGGGAGACCCTTGCGGATGTAAGTGTCGGAAACGCTGCTCGGCACACTCAATGTAAATACTCCCTGGCTGATGCGAGCAGCATTATAGACCAGTCAGGCGGCAATTCGCGCACATCGTGGTGACCGCTTCTCAAAACGATTGAGGCGATTTTCGGCCCCCCGATGGTTTCCTGAAGAAAAGGTTACACCGGATTGTTTCTGTGCGGGGTGGCCCCGTGGACATAACCAGCCGGACGCAAAACCCGGTCTGCAGCTCACGGACAGAGCCCCGTTCTCAAACGGGCGTCACGCTACTCTTCCTCGGTGCCGATAAAACTGGCGATTGCCTCGTGGCCTTGGGGACTGAGATCCAGGAATCGCACTCCCATGCCGAGCTCTGGAAGCCGGTAAATGACCTCCCCCCGAGCTTCAATATGGAAAGAGCCTGCTTGGAAACTCAGCTTCAAGACCGAGCCTTCAGGGGCGGGGTTTGATATCCGGTAGACGCCCCTCCGGTGCTCAGATTGGCGAAGCGACCGGCGCTGACAAGTCCCCGGTCTTGCCATTGGATCTTTAAAGAGCGTGGGTATCTTCTCGCCAATCGTCGCTCTTCCGGCGCGATACTCTCCTGCGGCTGAATCGGTTCCCAGAGCAGCTCCTTGATGCAGTCACAAGATTGCTTTCCTTCAATGTGCCGGTGGGCTAGCGAGTGTGCTGCTCTCTTGGCGTCATCCTGGTCTGGGAAGACCGTCTCGTGCTGCAATGGCTTTTTGCCCTCAATCCAAAACTGCCAGTTGTAGTCGGTGCGTTGAGCGACCCAGAGCTCGTGATTGAGGAGATGGGCCTTTTGTCTGTGTGCCAGCAGAAGATTAGTCATCTTAGATCCGTCTGAAAGCTTAGCAGCAGGCCGAACCTTTTGACGCTACTGGAGGTGGAGGTAAAGAGCTCTGCTCACGGGATCCCTGCCTGCTGTCCGAGGTCGGCGCGAGCAACTCTGAGCCTGCCGTCTGTTTCTACTTACAAGAACGAAAAGTCACGGGAATCGCCTACTCGAAAATTTCACTAAGGGCCTGCAGCAAAATGCCAAGTTATTTTTGCGCGGGCCCTAAGCAGCTGTATCAGGATCAGAGCCCGATTGGCACAATTGTCTCGCTGGACCATGTTCCCCGGCGGAAACCATGGATAAGCACAGAATATGTGGAGCGCTCTGGAATTCGTCCCATTTGAAAACAATTCTGCCAGGTCTTGGAGTTTTTTCAGGCAGGCAGATTTACGCCGCTTGAGGCTGTCATATGGGCGGCCGAGCTGTCGATTGGCGGATCAGGAGTCTCGGCTCGAACACCTTTACGGCCACGGGCTGTTGGGTCGGGCTGTTGATGGCGGCAAGCAGCATCGTGGCGGCAATGCAGCCGAGTCCTTCGCGCGGCCAGTCCAGTGTGGTGAGGAACGGATTTGGATGGTGGGCGCCTTCGATATTGCCGGCACCGATAATGGACACATCGTCCGGCACCCGCAGGCCGGCATCCCTGCAGGCGTACACCGCTCCGATCGCCATAGGATCGTTGGCAGCGAACACGGCTGTAAGCCTCGGGCTGAGTTGGAGGAGCTTTTTCATCGCCTGGCGCCCGCTTTCGATGTAATAGTCGCCGGCGACAATCCAGTCGTTGTTGATAGTCATTCGAGCAGCCTTCAGAGCATCCAGGTAGCCGCGGTAACGGAACGAAGCTGTGCTCACGGGTGGGCCTTGGATGTGAGCAATGCGTTCATGGCCTAACTTAATGAGGCATTCCGTCGCCAACCGGCCCACGAGCCGATCATTTGGACGAACCGCGGCAAAGTGATATTTAGGGAAGAATCGGTCGATCAACACGAAGGGGATTTCCCTTTCCTTCAGTCTGGTGAAGGGCCCGGGCGACTTTGCCGGCTGCTCGGAGGCGATGATTAATCCGTCCACCCGGCTTCCCACAAGCGTGTTGATTTCCTCCTTCTCTCTTTCCGCATCTCCGCGCGAGTGGCACAGGAGGATGTCGTAACCGGCTTTGTCGAGAACCCCCTCGATGCCGAAGGTAATTTCGGCGAAGTAGGAGTGGGAGATGTCAGGGATGACAACACCTATGATGGAAGATCTTTGAGTTACCAGGCTGCGGGCCCAGCGATGTGGCTGATAACCTAGAGCCTCCGCACAGCGGATGACCTTCTTTCTCGTGTTCTCATGGACCTCCGGCTTGTTGTTCAAGGCGCGCGAGACCGTCATGGCCGACAGTCCCAGCTTCCTGGCGATGTCGAGAATGGTTGCTCTGTTCTTGGCTAGTCTTGCCATCTATTCTCCCTAATCCAGCAGACTCGGAATCAACCTGCTCGAACCTAATCCACCGGGCTGCAACATGTCAGCCATAATCAACCGGCCCGTCCAGGTCGGCCGGGAAAACGCTCGACATGCATTCTATAAAGGTGTTTGAGAGTTTGCAAGCAATTCGTTAGCGCTAACATAATGGCTTTTAGCGTTAACGGGTTCAGTCCGCATAATGCAGCCCAGTGCCTTTCGGGCGGTCCGTGAAGTGAGCGTAAGGTATCCATCTCGCATCATGCTGCCTGCACAGAGCCTGAGATCTCGGGGGATCCCGAACCCGGCTCATCGCGCGATTCATCGCTCGGCATTCGTATGAAGCAGCGTTTCATCCGCTCTCCTGGCTTTAGAGGGATAGTGTTGCGGCATGTAGGTTGGAATGTGCGTGCAAGGAAGAGAGGAAATCTAACGTTGCGCAACGTTACACTTTATCTATTGTTGTTGTCACTGCCGGCTCTTGCGCTGGCTCAGACCGGATCGTTCAGGCGGTCCTCAATGCAGTCAAATGCATAGCCCCATTCATTAATTCTCCACTCTCTCAGTCTATTGTCCGCCCTGAAGGTTCTGAATTGCTTCCCGCGCCTCTTGAGCTAGTTCATCTGCATTGACTGCAGCGCCCGGCGAAAATGGCGCATCGCTCGTGGGGCTTGACCCCGCTGCAGTTCGAAGACCGATAGGCAATTGCTTTTGGATGCCGGCGAGAAGATACCACGCATTGGTACGGAAGGTGGGCTGAATTCTCCTGCCGACTTGGTGAGCCGGCCAGTCGGGGCCGGAATTGGAGCTGAAACGAGTTGAATCTTTGGTTTCTTTTTTGTTGCCAGGCCTATTCCAAGACTCCTATGCTTTCAGACCGATGAACGCCGAAATAGCCGTTGTCCTCCTCATTCTGTTCGCGACGGTGGTTCTCCTCATCGCCGACAAGCTCGGTCCGGATGTGGTGGCCTTGCTGGCGGTTCTGGCGCTCCTGCTCACCGGCACGCTTCAGGCCACGGAAGCTTTGGCAGGATTCGGCAACCCCGCAGTAATCACCATAGCATCCATTTTCCTTGTCACAGCGGGCTTGACCAACACGGGAGTCGCGTCCTGGATCGGCAGACGCCTTCTGCGCATTGCGGGTGAGAGCGAAGGCCGCCTGGTTGCGGTGACCATGGCCGTCGCAGCCGCACTCTCACTGGTTATGAACAACATCGCCTCTGCTTCCGTACTTCTCCCCGGCCTGACCAGCATTGCCCGACAGACCAAAATCAGCGCATCGAAGCTTCTTATACCGCTTTCGTTCGGTACGTTCCTCGGCGGAATGGCCACGCTCTTCACGACCACGAACATACTGGTCAATGACGCGCTCCACCAGAAGGGTCTCAGCAGTTTCACGCTCTGGGATTTTTTCCGCCTGGGCAGCCTGATCACGATCGCGGGAATTGCGTTTATGGTGTTGGTCGGACGCAAGCTGTTGCCTAACTACCCCAACGAGGATATGACCCCCATGCGTCGGCTGCCCGCGGACCTGGCGAAGCTCTACCAAGTACCGGAACTGCTGTTCGAAGCGCGCATCCTGGCAGGATCGCCCCTGGACGGGAAGTCAGTGGCGCAGAGTCAGATCGGCCAGACGTACAACCTCAACATCGTCGGCATTCTGCGCGCTGGCCGAATCAAGCTCTCTCCTCCTCGAGAAGAGATGCTGCGGGCCGGGGATCGCTTGTTGCTTGAAGGGATGGATGAACGCCTGCGGCAGACTCAGGAAAGCTTGGGGCTGGTGTGCGAGACGGGAGGAAGCATTCCATACGTGGACCTTGCCGATCGGGATATCGGGATCGTCGAGGTAATCGTTTCACCTTATGCCGACGTGGTCGGGAGTTCGCTGCGCGACATTCACTTCCGGGAGAAGTTCGGACTGACGGTTCTCGCTTTGCGCCGAGAAGGGCAGCCCGTGCGGCACAAGGTCCCCGATCTGCCGTTGCGCTTCGGCGATGCCCTGCTGGTGCAAGGGCCGAGACAGCGGCTAAAGCTGCTGCGGTCAGAGCGCAACTTCATTCTCCTCGATGATCCTGAGTTCGCGGAAGAGGTAGCGCATCCCGAGAAGGCGCCTTGGGCGCTCCTTGCCATGGTGCTGATGCTGGTGCTGGCCGGCTTCGGCGTAGTGCGCATCGCGACCGCATCGTTGTTGGCGGCTATGGTGATGGTTGTGTCCGGGGCGCTCAAGATGGAGGAAGGCTACCGGGCCATAGGATGGAAAGCCGTAGTGATGATCGGTGGGATGCTTTCGATGGGAACGGCCCTGGACAAAAGCGGCGCGGCAGCGCTGATATCCCACAATCTCCTGGAAGCCCTGGCTCCGCTCGGCCATGTTGCGGTGCTCGCCGGGTACTATCTTCTCTCGATGCTCTTTGCACAGGCCATGTCCGGCGCTGCGACTGCTGTGATTCTCGCGCCGATCGCACTGAGCGCGGCGAATCAGATGGGTGTCAGTCCCTATCCCCTGCTGATGACTGTAATTCTGGGAACCTCCAGTGCCTTTCTGACTCCGGTGAGCCACCCCGCGAACGTGCTCGTGATGGGCCCTGGCGGGTACAAGTTCACCGATTATGCTCGGGTCGGCGGCTACCTCACCGCAATCATCTTCGTGCTGATCGTCATCCTGGTCCCGATCTTCTGGCCCTTCTAACTGTTGCCAGCTCGGTTTGGAGTGCGCGAGGTTGCCTACGCCGGCCTGACGCCCTTCAATTTACACAATGCGGTGCCAGCCGTCCTCATCCGGCTGGAGCGCATCGATGCTCCGGTGCAGTTCATCATACAGCTGGGCATTCTGGAGGGCGATGGAGCCCAGGTTGGCTATGACCTGAAGGAATGATACCTCATCTTCACTGAAGCGGTGCGGTTGCGAAGAGTAAACGCGCAGCACCCCGATAATCTTCTGACCTCCCGCAGCAGAACGGTCGGGCGCGACGAGCGGCACGGCCTGAACGGAGCGAATGCCTTCCTTCAAAGCTTCCTGCGGATACTGATAGCCCGGATCCTCGGCGACATCATAGATTGTGACCACCTGTCCTTGGATCACTTTCTGGTCCATCGCGCTGCGCGCCACGTCGACAGCACCTTTGCTCAAGTAAGCCTGGCTCACCCCTGTGGCTGCAACCAATTCCAGGTGTTGTCCCGTGGGATCGAGAAAGCGGATGATCCCTCCTTTGTAGTTCAGTTCATCCACAGTAAGGCGCAGGATCGAAGTCAGTACCGACTGCATGTCCAGGGAGGAGTTGATCTGCCTGGAAATGGTGCACATCGCTTCGGAGCGCTGGGCGGTGATCAGCGCGCGGGCAGTTAGTTTCCCAACGGCTTGCAGAAAGTGTTTTTCGGTCTCGGGCGCGATGCGCGGCTGGCCGGAGTAAACCCGCAGTACACCGATGACCTTGTCTCTCAGGGCAAGAGGCGCCGCGAGAATGCTGCCAATGCCTTCACGAACCGCGGCTTCCCGATACTGGAGCCGGGAATCGGAGCGAACGTCCGAGACGTCAACCACCTTTCCCTCCAGCGCCTCTCGATCAAGCCCGCTCTTGTCGGCCTCGACTTCGCCCTTTGCAAGATAACCCGCACTCAGGCCGACGGCACCGATTACGGCCAGCGTCCGGCGTTCGACATCGAGCTGGCGCACGGCTGCGGCTTTGTACCCGAGTTCATTAACGAGCGCCTGAAGGATGGCGTTGAGCAGGTCCTGCCACTGGGTCATGGAGCCCATGGCATCTGCGACCACAGAGATCGCACGACAGAGACGGACAATCTGCATGTTGGATGGAATACCGCCTCCACTACTTCATAATTGGCGGCGCACGAAAACACGCCCATTCGTCTTCGCCCGTCCCCATTCGGAATTAAAATGTCAGATGATCAACCAGCGAACACGGCGACGTCTTAAAACAAATCATACCACAGAGCCACAAAGAACTCAGAGCGAGATCCCTAATGCCTGAAGGGGCCGCACAGCAGGATCCGCACGCCGATAAGCAATACGGCAGCTACAGCTTTTTGCCGTCGTTTCATCGGACTGAGGCTGGAAAAGACGAGTACCGCAGCGACACTTCCCCAGATAAGAGCGGCGATGTGAATCGGGCAAAGGCAAACAGCGGAACTGCGTGTTAGAGCAGCAAAAGGCCGAAGTCCTACTGAACCACCATGACCTTGAGGAGCTCGGTCATCAGCTTGTCGCCATACTTCTTGAGATCAAATGCTGTCGCGTTCTTTACGGTCTCGGAAATCCTATCCATTTGGGCGGGGTCGAGCCTGCCGCCAAAAAAGGCCCAGTGGCAGAGATAGGCTTCCACTGCGTCGTCAACACGGCCCGCTTTCAATGCCCTTTCACCTTCATTGAAGAACCGGTCCGTGTAGGAGTGCAGCAATTGGGGAAGCCACTTGTCGAGCTGTTCCCGCACGGCGCGTGCTCCTTCGGACAACGCTTGATCCTTGTCCGTCAGTCTCAGCGTTTGGTTTTGTATTCCGTTAACATCCTTGTCCTTCACGCCGCTGATTTCAATGCCATTGAGTTCGACATGATAGGGGATCAGCTTTTCAGCAATCTGGTCCTTGCTGTAATAGTCTCGGAGTGTGATCTCAATCTCTATGTCAGTGTTTTGCTTGTATTGAGTTTTCTGGTAGGTGTACTCAACAATCTTATCTTTTTCGATCAGCTTGTCGGTTCTTTCCAGCTCCGATTTTTTCAGCGCATAGGTATTCTCAGTCCAACCCTCACGAGTGGGTTTATCTTTTTTTCGGGAGGGATTGTCCAGGGCCCTGCGAATCTCTGTCAACTGCTTCGAGAGCGGCTCGTAATCCGGATTCGGCACTTTTTCGGAGCCGAAAAGGTACTTGGACTTTTCGTCGGATGTGGTGGGAGACCGCCTGAACTCGTATCCCCTAATATTGACCGTCAGCGTTGCGGTGTACGACTTCCCGTCAGGCAGAAGATATTGATACTGCAAGTCGTCATTTGGCGACTTTTCGTAGTCATCTTTGCTCCGGATCCGCAAATCCCGCAGTCCTTGTTTGTCCATGATATTGCGCGTGAGAGCTTGAATGGATCGCGTAAAATCAGGGGAAGCCGATGCAAGATCCTCAACCGAAACCGCTAGCTGAGATATCCTCTTCCTGTTGAAGTTTCCCATGGCGCTCTTCAGCTCTTCCTGCGGGACCAGATCCGGCATCATTCTTTGCACATCGTACTTGAGAATGGTAGCCGTGGCGATTCGAGATAAATCCTTGATGTCCACCAGCTTTTGCGCGTATTGGACCGAGTTGGGGACGAAAACCTGTTTCGCCTTTTCAAGCAGATTTGCGGCATCAGCGTTCTCAGGGGCAACTTCCAGAACCTTCTGCAGCCGGAGGTAGGCTTCGCGAGATTTCTGCAGATCGTCCTGGTTCTCAAGAAGAGAAGGGATGTCCGCCAGGAGATAGCTGAGCCACGCTTGAGTTATCTGCTTCTGAGCCGCCTCGAATTCTCCTTTCGCTTCGGGATAGGTATTGAGCGCGGCTCCGATCGACCGGAATGCCTCGTCATAATGCCGGGCTTTCAGCTGGTCCGCAGCCTGAGACGAGAGCAGATAGGCTCGCCTACCCCGTTCGAGTCTCTCCAGTCCGGCCTTGGCCTGCTCATTATTCGGCGAAACTGATAGAACCCGCTGGAACCGCGCCGACGCGTCGTCCCAGTGCTTCTGGCTGATAAAGCTTCGACCTTCGTCGACCAGCTTTTGCAGAAACAAGGATCGCACGCGCTCAGTTTCAGTTTTGATGCTGGGCAGATATGCCTCGAATTTGGCGAGACTGGCCAGCTTACCTAAGGCGGATTCGGGATCGCCGCCGTCCGCCGTGGCCGAGGCCGATTGGAAGTCCTGCTTGAGCCCGGCCAGCGCCTCGTTAAATGAGGCCTCGAGTTGACTCACATTCGGGGTGGTCGCGAACTTCTTGGCTGCGGCTAACTGTTTTTGGCAAGTTTCAAGATCCATGCGACTGCAAGCATCTGCGCCCGAAGTTGCTTCCCGGTTGGCGAGCCTCGTGTTCAGCGAGTCCAGCAAGTCCTGATATTTCTTATCCGGTTTTTTCTTTTTATCGATCGCGCGTTGGACCACAAGCAAGATAGCCTCCCGCGCGCTATCCAGGCGACCCGCTTTGTCTTCGGCATCCGCCCTCTTGATCAGATCTTTGTCGGAGAGTTTGGCCAGTGATGGCTGCGAGGGCGCAGTCTGCGACAGACCAAAGGATGTCAATGTGAAAATGATCAAGCCGACAGCTGCTGGCAATATGTAAACCCGAATTGGACGCATAGGCAACTCACCAAGTAGTTGTTCCTGGTTATTGTAGTCGCTTTTGGGTTGCTTCCGAGTACAAATCCTTGATTCTGGAGGAAAGGGCATCCCAGCGAGGCGAATACGCCGGATAATCCTTAAGCGTCTGCTGGAATAGTTCCATTGCGGCGTTCTTCATTGCCTGGTCTTTGCCACCGGACAGGAAATACTGACTTCCCAGTGCTGCGCCTTTGTAGAAACGAGCAAAGGCGATCGTTGGCGGCGAATGCCGGCCGCGAAGGAAATTGTCCAGCGCGTTTTGCGCTTGTTCGTATTGCCCGCCGTAAAAAGCAGAGATGGCATCGGCGAGTTCATTCTCTTCTGCTTTTGAAGCCGCATCTAACTGTTGGTGCAGCTCCTTGAGGCGCGGGTCGTGCGGACGGTTCGCCTCGGCAACGTTCAACTGCCTGCGGGCGGCAAGGAGATCGCCGCCACTCAACAACTGGGCGGCCTTCTTCGAAAGTTCCGCAAAACGCTCGTCTTCGCTCTTGTTCAGCAGCTGCTTGATCTCCCCAATCATGTCGTCAACATCCTTGTAGCCCGGATGAGATTTGCGAATGCTATTGAAGATAGTCAAAGCCTCCTGCAGCCTTCCTGCATCCTTGAGGCCTATAGCCTTGTCATAATCAGGTTTCAAGAGATCCGGAGCCGGCGGCGGCGGTGGCGGCGGAGTAGCCGGCGCCGGCTGGCATCCACCAGCTTGCTCCTTCATAGCGTTGAGATCGGGGTAGCGCTCCTTCAGCGCTTTGTTCGCGTCTATCGCGGCCTGGATTTCGCGCAGGAGATCACACGCCTCGGCAAACTTGCCTCTCCGGATCGCAATTCTGGCGTTTGTCTGCTTTGTGTTGTTGTTTTCTATGTCTTCGATGGTCTTTCTCAGACTGCGCGCCTGCTCGCCGATGGAACCAGGGGCATCCTGTATTCTCTCAACGAGCTGCTTTGCCTGCAAAAGGTTATTCGCGTTGAAGGCACCCTGGGCCTGGCGCAGGATCTGCGCATCGTCTCCAGAAGAAGATCGCGGGACCTGAGGCTGGTAAGCTTGAACAACCGGCGGGAGTAACGAGAGAGCTGCTAATAAACAACCGGCCAGGATGCTTAGTCCGTTGATTCTGGAATGTGTGCCCACCATCTGCATGACCCCTCGTGTCATTCTCAAGTCAGATCTCACTTGTAAGGCTCCAGCAGGCTCTTAATCCTCTCGGCCTTCTGCGCGCTCCAGAAATCGTGGCGAATCACATTGGATGACTTGGAGGTAATCGTAACCTGTTCCGAGTGTGTCAAAGGACCGCTGACATATTCAAAAGTGTACGTGCCGGGCGGAAGTTCTGTTTGAAAGGGTGTGTTCTCTTTGGCAATCAGCCCTTTGGATGACTTGATCGTAACGGTTGCGAAAGGAGATGCGTCGACCTGAACCGCCAGTGGTTTCGGCGCGGGCCAGAATGTCCACAGGAGCACAGCGATCACGGCCAGCGAAAGTAAGACTGCGCCGGCGACTGCAAGCCACTTGGCTCGACTCGGTGCGATACGGCTTACCTGTGCTTCGATTCCCGGCTCTGGCCGCGGGGTTGTTTCCTTCTGAACGGGCGGCACGGAAGGCTCTACCCGCGGCTGAGAAGACCCGATTGTCGGCGCGGAGGGCTCCGCCGGCAATCGAGTCGGCGGCAACACAGCGGGAGGAAGGCCGTGTGGTTCGGAAAACGCCGGGATCTCAGTGTATACAAAGCCATCATTTTGCAGCGACTCCAGCGCTGACACCGCAGCTTCCGCATCGACGGGTGCCTGTTCCAATACTTCTCCAATGTTTCGCACGCCATCAACGAAATCCAGAATGACCTTCTCATCGACGGAAAGATCTCGAGTGTTTTCAGGTTCGGGTATCCGATGGGGAACGGCATCGAGAGGGCCGAGCCGCAACATGCTTTCGGGCGCCAATTCGGAACCGGCGCCTGTTTTTCGGAGGGGAATCGGCGTGCGGATTTCGACACCGCCGCTGAATGGGGAAAGCGCTTCCTGCAGCTCGGCCGCGGTCTGATGGCGATCCGCAGGATCCTTGGCGAGGAGCTTCTCAACAAGTTCCGAGAGCCCTGGCTTCAAGTCGTTCCGGACTGTCGAGAGAGGAGGTGGAACAATTGTCAGGTGTTTGATTCCGATGGCAAACGGATTCTCCGAGTAGAAGGGATTCTCGCCGGCGATCATCTCATAGAGAATGACACCGAGCGAGTACAGATCTGACCTGTGATCGACGGGGCGCCCGGCCGACTGCTCGGGGCTCATGTACTGCGGGGTCCCAATCCTTGCTCCCAGAGTCGTCTTCCCCTGACCGGTGTCCAGAACACGCGCGATACCGAAATCCATCACCACCACCGTTCCGTAATGATCGATCCGGATATTCGCAGGTTTCAGGTCCCTGTGAATGATTTTTTGCTCGTGAGCGCACTCGAGGGCTCTGGTGACGTGCAGCGCGATGGTGGCGGCTTCCAGCGGGTCCATGGGATTCAAGCGCTTGATCCGCTCGTCCAGGTTTTCGCCTTCGACATAAGGCATGACCAGGAACTGAAAGTCCCCCTTGGTGCTGATGTCGAAAACCTTGACGATGTTGGGGTGCTGCAGATGTGCCTCAATCTGCGCCTCGCGGATGAAGCGCTCGACGATCACGGGATCTCTGGCCAACTCATCGGCCAGCACTTTGATGGCCCACTTCCCGCCGAGAGTCTTGTGGTTCGCGAGGTAAACTTCACCCATGGCACCACCGCCAATTCGCTCGACGACCGTATAAGTGGAACTCAATTCCTGCTGCAAACGGACGGTTTTGGGATCAGGAGTTTTTGTCGATACCATTTTTGATCGCCATCTTCGAAAGTAAGCCTGCGGCCCCATGCAAAGACATCACAGCGCCGATTGAGTTTTGTCACCCGGACGGTTTGGGCGTATGCAATCTCTTCTTCAATTCCCTGGACCGGGTCTGGACGATGTGGCTGAGATTCTTGACAGTCCCAACGCACAGGTCGACAAGGCTATCCTTCGCAGATCCCGAAATGTCAGGAGGAGGTGTCTGCGAGGTTGTGTCTGACTCCCCTCCGGGAGCTTCCCCTTCTTCGGACGCTGGAGCCTCAGGAGCCTCCTCTGTGGAGGCTGCTTCTCCTTGAAGCTGCGGCGTTTCCGCTGTTTCTGCTGTCGGGATTTGCGTGCGCGCTCCCCCAGCAGGTGTCGGAGCGGATATCGATTGGATGTCCTGCGTGCCCAGGATGGATTCAATCACCTGTTTCTGAACCTCAGCCAGAAAGTTGCTGCGGCGCGAGTCGCCGGCGCAAAGATCTTTAATGGTCTGCAGGGACTTCCGAACGGCTTTCAGATCCCCCTGAATCAGGGCTTCTCCTATTTTGATACGTGCGACCTGAAGATCTGCGTCAGTCCGAACCGCGCGGCAGGATGTCACCAGTCCCCTGATCTCAACCGGCATCTTGTCGCCGCTATATTTTCTCTCCAGTTCCCGAATCATCTCATCGAGAGAGAATGCAAGCGTTTCAACCTTCGAAGCATCATTTCCTGCCGCGGCGTTCTGGATCTGTCGGAGGGTAGCACGGACACCTTCGCACAACACGTCCTTTGCGGCAAGCGCCTCTCCAACCCGCGAGCGCAAAGACTCAACCAGTGCGATACTCTCCGAATTTGTGCCGGCTAAGGACTGGATATCATTGAGAAGTTCGAGGGCATTTGCGAGATTGTTTTCAGCCAAGGCCCTCTCCAACGCTGCCGCAGCCGGCCTGAAACGGGCCTCCCGCATGAGGGATATGATCTGCGAATGATCAGGAAAACGCTCCGAGAGCGGCCGCGCAATTCTGGTTGCCCCTTCGACGTCCCCCTGCTGCAAGAGGGCTCTCGCTTCCTCGATACCCCGCCGAGTTTTAGACACATCATCTGTCACTTGGGTCAGGAGGCTTTTCATGCGCAAGATTTCGTCGCGCTGTGCCACCAGATCGAAAAAATGCAGGTCTGCAACGACCGTCGCGGAGGTATCTGGTCTTATCTTCTCGGTTGTGGTCAGGTCGACGTTTGCCTTTTTCAACACCGTCTGGACCCAGGATGTTCCGAGATAATCACCCGCAATTGCTTCGAGTTCCAGGATGCGCTTACGATGCTCCAGCACCTCGTTCCACACTCTTGAGCACTCGCGCACGAGGTCAACGGAGACTTTCTTCAGCTCTTTGGACAACTCGCCTGCCGTCTGAAAGCGCGCTTGTGGATCTTTGGAAAGGGCCTTGGAAAGGATCTTTTCCAGCCTTTCAGGCATAGCGGGATTGAGACTGCGCAGCGCGAGCGGCTCCTCTTTGACTATCCGGCTGGGGACGTCCGGGTAGCACCACTTTGCCGTTGTGCGCGCGCCCGAAGGTCCGGCGCGCGCGCTGGCCTTGGCGGAGCCAGGCCCACCAAACGGGTGTGCATACGAAAGGAACTCGAAGAATACGAGAGCAGCGCTGAAGAGGTCGGAGAGGGCGTCGCTCTCCTTCCCCAGATACTGCTCGGGCGCCATATAGTTTGGCGTGCCCAGGGCTGTGCCTGGCTGGGTCAAGTGCGAAGCCGTGATGCGGGCGATGCCAAAGTCGAGGATTTTTGGCCTGCCGGATTTTGTGACAAAAATGTTGCCGGGCTTGATGTCGCGGTGGACTATGCCATTGTTATGGGCATGACCCAAGCCGTCACATACTTCCATCATGAAGCCTATCTTGGCTTCCAGGCTCATCGTTCCGGGGCGATCGATGAATCGACGAAGGTCTTCACCTTCGAGGAGTTCCATTGCAATGTAGGAGACACCCTGCTGTTCACCGAGATCAAAAACAGTGACAATATTCGGGTGACTTAGTGTCGCACATGCTCTGGCTTCCCGATAAAATCTTTGCTTGATCTCCGGATCAGTCTGGCCGACGTAGATCGTCTTAATCGCAACCTCACGGTGCAACACTCTGTCACGCGCGCGGCATATCTTCCCCATGCCGCCTCCGCCTATTTCCTCGAGCAGTTCGTACTTACCAAGCGTCTTCATACGTATTCTCGCAACAGAGCCGTCGCGACGGGTTGTTTGTGATTGGCGGAAAGCCGCTCTTGATATAAGGTCACGGGGCCCCTTTGACCCGATTTTAAGATAGAGCCCCCTTTCCAAGAAGCCACCGGCTGCGGCGGGGATGCCCTTCGACCAGTAAGACTATTTAATCACGGGAGCCGCACACGCAGGTTTCGACTCGCGCGTGATCTGCCGCGGTTTCATCACGCCGATTCGAGTTACTAATCAACTCCAATTATGGTTAACCTACGACAAATTATAAACTCCGTCAAGAGGGATTCCCGGCCGCGCGAGTCTCTCAGCACCCTGGTCACTTCATGGAGGGGGATTCGATATGGACAGATGAAACCTCTCGATAGAGTCCAGGTGGTGAAAGCACAGCCCAGCAAAAGCCGCAGCGGGCAGGCCGGTAGCGAGTCTTGCTTCTCGTCGGGTGACCGGCGGGAGAGAAGCGTAGACAGCAAGGAAGCGGGCCGCTTTCACCTTGCGCCCCAATGATGAATGCCTTATATGTTATGCTTCCCATGGAATGACTGAGCCAGGTGCCGGTATCCAAGAGGGATCCGGTATGCGTTGCACAAGCCGTTTTCCGGGATTTCTCGGGAAATCACATCCCGGAATGTCACTAATGCAAAACAGAGGAGATCAAGGATGGCATGCATTGATTTTGGCGGCGTGATTGAGGAAGTGGTCACGCGAAAAGAGTTTGCCATGGCCAAGGCGCGCAAGACACTCAAGGACGAGACTATCGCTGTGATTGGCTACGGCGTTCAGGGACCCGCGCAGGCGCTGAACATGAAAGACAACGGATTCAGAGTGATTATCGGCCAATCGAAGAAGTTCCCACGGGATTGGAATCGAGCGAGGAAGGACGGATGGGTGCCTGGAAAGGACCTACTTGACATCAAAGAGGCCTGCGACCGTGGGACGATTATTGAGATGCTCGTCTCCGATGCGGCTCAGAAAGCAATCTGGCCTATCGTCAAGGAGCGACTCCAGCCCGGCAACGCCTTGTACTTCTCTCACGGGTTCTCGATCGTTTACAGGAACCAGACGAAAGTCATTCCGCCCAAGGACGTCGATGTGATCATGGTGGCGCCCAAGGGATCGGGCACATCGTTGCGCCGTAACTTCCTCTCGGGTGCCGGAATCAATTCGAGCTTTGCGGTCGAGCAGGACGCCACTGGTCGAGCCAAAGATAGATGTATCGCTCTAGGCATTGCCATCGGTTCGGGGTATTTGTTCCCGACCACGTTCAAGAACGAGGTCTACAGCGATTTAACCGGGGAACGCGGCGTGTTGATGGGAGCCATCGCCGGCATTATGGAAGCCCAGTATGATGTGCTTCGGAAGCACGGCCACAGCCCAAGCGAGGCGTTCAATGAAACGGTTGAGGAGTTTACTGAGAGCCTGATCCGGCTTGTGGGCGAAAATGGCATGGACTGGATGTACTCCAACTGTTCTGCCACAGCCCAGCGGGGCGCTCTTGACTGGAGGCCGAGGTTCAAGAAAGCCGTGATCCCGGTTTTCAAAGAACTCTACAGGAGAGTGGCATCGGGAGAGGAGACAAAGCGTGTTCTTAAGTCCTGCGGCCGGCCCGATTACCAGCAACAGTTAACCCGGGAACTCGATGCGCTGGCCAACTCAGAGATGTGGCGGGCTGGAGCAGCCACCCGCGCGCTGCGCCCGAAGGAATCCGCGAAGAAGATCTCCGGCGTTGCCAAGGGAATCGTTGGAAGAAGGTCAAATTAGCCCACCAGAAGAGCTCGAGGAGGCGCTCCCAAGCGCCTGACCTAACGAAGATGCCGTCGTCGGCATCCGACTTGCAGTCAGCTGTGGCAAACCATCCGGCCGGCCGACAGCCGCAGGCGCACATTCATCCAATAAGGAGTAACCAAGGCCGCAATCAGCCCGGCGCAGACATGCACGTCAGAGCACGTTTGTGGTGAAACAAATGACCATGAAGGGTTGCGCCCGGCAGAGCGGGTACTCAGGAGCAAACCATGTACGGAGTTACAGAGGAAGAAATACGACAGCTGGTAGCGAGCATTGACTATGCCGAGGCTCTCACCATCACGGCCACCGAGTCCGACGTGCGGGCTGCCTGCGCGCTCGGCAAGCACTACGGCTTTCGTGCAGTGGTAGCCTTTCCCCAGCACCTGGGAATAATTGTGGACGAGCTGGCCGGCACAGGAGTGCGGGCGCAGATCCCCGTCGGATTCCCGTGCGGCGGTCATACGACCTACATGAAGTGTGTCGAGGCAGAAGAGGGCCTGAAGCGCGGCGCCACCGACCTGGACATGGTGATGAATATCGCCGCTTTCAAGGCCGGCGACTACAAACGTGTGACCAAGGACATCGGCGAAGTGCTCGGCACGGCCACGCCTTTCCAGGTTCCGTTCAAGGTTATCATCGAGACGGGCGTCCTTACGGAGGAGGAGAAAGTTGCCGCTACGAAGCTCGTCGCAGACTCCGGCGCGACGTTTGTCAAGACTTGCACCGGTTTTGGGCCAGGCCGGGCCACGATTCATGACGTCCTCCTCATTAGGCAGGTCGCCGGCGATCGCATCCGTATCAAGGCCTCCGGTGGCGTCGCATCCATCGAGGATGGAATTGCTCTGATGCGTGCCGGCGCCGCCGTGGTCGCCATGCGCAAGTTCCTTGTGGATCAACTTCAGGCGATTGGCTTTGAAAAGCCGTAGGCCGCCGCAGCGCATTGATAGCGTCTATACCTTTGCTGATGGCATCACCCTACGGAGACCGCGTCTGGAATCGAATGTTCGACACGTCCGTCTTCTCGGTGCCAGGGAAGAACGACCCAGGCAACGCTCCGGTGACCTTCCTCCGCGGACCGGGACGGAACAACTGGGACATGACGCTGTTCAAGAACTTCCCGATCAAGAGCGAAACGCGCGGGCTGCAATTCCGCTGGGAGTTCTATAACATCCTTAACCACACGCAGTTTTCGGGCATTAACACCTCTGCCACCTTCGACGCGACCGGCAAGCAGACCAACCCCTCGTTCGGCCAGGCTTCCGGTTCCCGAGCCGCCAGAGTTATGCAGTGCTCACTGCGGTTCCGATTCTAAACAAAGTTGCGAAAAAGATCGGACACGGATTTGCACAGATTCACGCGGATTAGAGCAGATCAGTGAAAATCCGTGCAGATCCGTGTCCCAGAAGGCTTTTGTTGGAGAAAAAATCAATGCGGATTCGAATCATTTGTGTTTTGCTCGCTATATTCTGTGTGTCTGTCCCCCTCACAACAGCGGATGATATTACCGCGGCAAGTCCGGATGGGCGTGTGCAGTACCGGCTTTCATTGGGAGACCAGGGCCGCCTTCAATATGCCGTCACGTTCAAGGGAAAGCCCGTCATTGAGACTTCGGCGCTCGGTATCACCGTCGATCGCGTCAACCTTGCCGAAGGTGTTCAAATCGGCAAAGCTGATCGATATCAGGTGAATGAGACCTACCCCTGGTACGGTGCCCACTCCACGGCTGTTGACAGTTGCAGTGGTATGAAGATTGCTGTAACGCATATTCAATCCGGGACTGCGTACACACTGGAAATTCGCGCGTACAACGATGGAATCGCCTTCCGCCACGTAGTGGCGGGCGAGGGGACACGCGTGCCGGATGAAGCTACAGCCTTTCGCCTACCGGCCGGAAGCATCCTCTGGGAGCACGACCTGGAGGATCACTATGAGGCCGTCCATATGAGGAAGTCTCTCCGGGCTATCCCGTCAGGAGCGTGGGTGGCTCCTCCGCTCACCTTCAGGCTGCCGGCCGACGCAGGGTATGGTTTAATCACCGAGGGCGGGCTCAGAGCTTACAGCGGTATGGTACTGCAAGCCGACGGCACTGGCGGCTTCTTGGCGCGGCTGGGCCATTCCGTCCCGGCCTCTTATCCTTTCCGACTCCGTTATCCACAAGACGTCGAACGCATGACTCACCCGGCGTCCGTTACCGGGACGATCAGCACGCCCTGGAGAGTCATCATGATCGGCGCCGACCTGAATGCCCTGGTGAACTGCGACATCGTGCACAACGTCGCAGCGCCGCCGGACCCGAAGTACTTTCCGAACGGCCTCAGGACCGATTGGATCAAACCCGGCCGTTCCGTCTGGCGCTATCTCGACGGTGGAGGCGAGGGGACACTCGAGGGCATGAAGGAGTTTTCCAGGCTGGCAGGCGAGCTTGGCTTCGAATACAACCTACTGGAAGGCTTCTGGGCGAAATGGCCCGAGAGCCAGCTGAAGGAATTGGTCGACCACTCGCGCGAGCACGGCGTCAAGATCATCGTCTGGCGGAGCCGTGCCGCTCTCGGGGATGAGAAGAGTATCCAGGATATGTTCGAAGTACTCCGCCGCACGGGCGTCGCGGGAGTGAAGATCGACTTCTTCGACCATGAGCACAAGGAGGTGATTGACCTCTACGAGACAATCCTGAAGCTGGCGGCGGAATACAAGCTGATCGTCGATTTCCACGGCGCGAACAAGCCCACAGGCATGGAGCGCACCTGGCCTAACGAGCTCGGTAATGAAGGGATTCGCGGCATGGAGATGGCCGGACCGTACGCGCAGCACGAGGTTACGCTTCCGTTCACCCGCATGCTGGCCGGGCTTGCAGACTACACCCCCATGCACTTCACCAGAAAGCTTGCGGACACTACCTGGGCACACCAAGTTGCCAACGCCGTGATCCTCCAGGCCCCGCTGCTCGTCTTCGCTGCGCACCCCGCAAATATTTTGGCGAATCCGACCGTGGACGTGGTGAAGAGCATCCCGAGTGTTTGGGATGAGACGGTTGTCCTGTCGATCTCGGATATCGGGCAAGTCGCGGCTTATGCCCGCCGCAAGGGAGATACCTGGTTTCTGGCCGTTGCCAACGGGATCAACGCCAAGACCGTCCGGGTGGACCTCTCATTCCTGGGGCAGGGAACTTACATCTCTACGCTCGTCCGAGACACCTGCGAGGCGGCTGGCGTCAAAATCGAACACATGACGCTCTCCCGCAGCGACACGCTCTATGTCGACCTTCGTTCCGGTGGCGGCTTTGTCGGCAGGTTTGTCAAGTGAGAATCCTGCGTGCTTCAGAAGCGAACCGCCAAGACCTCAAAGACCTCCAAGAATAAACAAAAGCTTTGAGGTCTTGGAGGTCTTTGCGGTCCCATAGGAGTCCAAGCTCCACTAGAAAACGAAACGCAACCCGAATTGCAGTTGCCTCGGCGTACCGACGATGCCGGTGACCGCACCCAGCCCTGCCTTTGTGCTGATGTTGAGTCCCGAAGGCGCAGCCAGATTCATGATATTGAATACGTTGAAGCCCTCGAAGCGAAGCTGAACATCACGGCCCTCCCCAATGGGGATTCTCTTGAAAAACCTATAGGACTTTCTATCTTGGGGTACAAGCGGAAAGATGATGAAGTCCAAGTACGGTTGAGAGAGAAGTCGGGGCAGACAGCGAATTACCGGGAAGGATTGAGCAACTGGGGCCAGCGCAGCCCGGCAATTCGCTGTATGCCCCGACTTCCGGGCTGCGAAGGGTAATATCCTCTGGTGCCGCACGCACAGTGGGACATGGGCCTCCTAACATCGGGCACACTTTGACCCAGCGGGCACCCATGCGGCAACGGAAGCTTGCAGACTTGGTGGAGTTATTGCGGGCGAGCCGCTGCGCGCTGGGGCGGCGGACGGCATTGGAAGGGATCTCGGGC